>ERZ1034998.586-NODE-586-length-23422-cov-12.601960_pt1 | contig 23422 bp, 22 predicted proteins | sample MGYA00520621_ERZ1034998 | MGnify/ENA primary metagenome ERZ1034998 (study PRJEB33766, sample SAMN09781748) | gut metagenome | biome: gut microbiome | host: Homo sapiens | place: Madagascar | study: EMG produced TPA metagenomics assembly of the PRJNA485056 data...
GCAAAGGTGAATCCTATTTTTCAAAAGGCAAGGCGGAGAAGTGAACGCTTACGTTTTATCGGCTATTTTTATAAGCGAAAGAGAAATATTTCGAGGATGAGAGTCCCAATGAAAAAGTAACGGAACTGAATTTAGTCCCGTTACTTTTTTCTTATGTGTAAGTATGATACGGTTTATAATGCTTAGTCTTTTGAGTACTTTAAATCAACCTGAATTCCAAGTAACTTCCCTGCATTGGATTCATCAGTGAGTTCAAGAACAATATTATCAGTAACTAAACTTTTGTATTCTTCATCTGTCAATAAATCTTGTACGCCCTTAAGATTCGCTTCATTCAACGACAAAATGTATTGGTAATCGTGTGCATGCGTTTGCTCTTTTGCTACTTTGAGCATAGAAATCATCTGACGAGAATCCAAGTCTGATACTATCCGGCTATCGTGAAAGATGAAATCCACTTTGTGATTATAATGCCCTAGTAAGAGTGTCCAGTCATAACAAAAGGTGCGTACATCATTAACGCCGTCACCGGCATCGTCAGTAATCTTTGCGCTAATGTTGAATCTAATTTTGTTGGTGCCGTCGTTATTTGTTATTGAGATTCCTGAAGGCTTGTCCGCATAGAAGGAATCTGTCAAAGAATTGAAAAGGCTTATGTTTTTCTTGATGTGATCGGCGATGTCATCAAGATACTTTGCCGTAGATATATTCTCCTCGGCAAATGCCATTTTTAACTTCTGCTGTCGAGTTTTGTATTCGCTTATTAATTTTTTGTATTGTCTCATGTTATTCAGCTTCGCTTCGGCATCCGAGCGAAGTTTCAAGAGCGCGGTATAATCATCTAAAGCTCCGTGTGATCCTAGATAGGACAGTAGCTTGTCCTCCTCGGCTTCGAGAGTAGATATCTTAGCCTCTGTCTGATTCAACCTCGTCTCAAATTCACGTAGCTCCTGCGTGAGACTCCTTGAACGGCTTTCAAGAATCTTATCGTTGAATCTCTCAAGATCCTCAAGCCGCTTCTGTACCATTCCATTTAATGAAATGTTGGCTTCTTGGTATAAATCAAGAAGCTGTTGGCGCGATATGTCAGGTTTGACTGTCAAACTCTGTTCTATGTTCTTAATCGCCATAAGAAGCTTTGTCGCCTCATTACGCTGTTTTTGCAATTGGGCTGATATTTCATCGGCATCTTTTTGTACTTGAGTATAATCTTCTGCGATGATGAATTTATTTAATTTATCATCTAGTAGTTTAATCTTATCTTCAAGCTTAACTATGTTTATTTCGAGATCCTCTTCTCCAGTATCGTTGAGGAAAAAGGTTTTCAGCGTGGCATCTTTTTCTATCTTGGAGCCAAGTGTTTTTACATCATCGAACTGTTCTTTCAATTGCCCTTTTTGAATTACTCGGTTAATGTCAAGCCCAAGTAGATACGCCGCATTCAACAATCGAGCATAGTCTTGTTCTTGTACTATAGGCGAAAAATAATCATTGTAGCTACTTTTCGTTGGACGTATGAAGCGGCTTATAAGTGTCCTGAACGTAAGAAAAGGTGTTGGTTGTGTCAAATTGAAGACCTCCTCTCCCATTATGTTCCTGAAATCAGTTAGAGAGAGTTCCTCTTTATTTAGCACAATAGTATCTTGTGAGGAAGTGGATCTTGAAGACGTATAGCGGTCTCCATTTAATTCGAAATCCAAGTAAAAAATCCATCCTGGTAACTTTTCCTTAAAATCCTCAACACTATTTGAACCCAAACAAAAATGGATTAGCGCTATGGTCAAGGATTTGCCTACGCTATTATATGTGTTCTTTTCATCATTTGTAACGTTCTTTGCAACAATGAGTGATACCCCTGACTCATTGAAACGGACAGGGTGAAAAGAGTCATGATTGGATGTGAGTTTAAGTAGTCTCATATTCTTGATATTTCACCTTTTTTATTAATCTGAATGGCTCCAAGAATATATAACAAATCTGTAGCCAAAACTATATGGTCAAAACTATGATAGGCAGGATATAATTGCCGTTCATATGCTTGTGAGTAGTTAGACCATATCGAATTTAACGTCTGAGGCTTGTCTGCTAGACAAGATAGTATCAACCCTCCAAGTCCTAGAAGGGATTCTGCATTACTTATATGTTTAGAAGGGAGAATCATTCTATTGGTGCTTGAAAGATATCGCAATATTCAAAATAATATGCCATAAGTGTCAGAATGGCATTATAAACTGCTAAATTAGGGTTCTCGTAGGAATGCTGGAGGATATACATGAACACTCGATCAGCTTTATCTGGAACATCCGGAATCTCATTCAGGGCTTCTTGGTATAGGGCAGTAAAGATATTTCGCAGTTCCTCTTTTGTGTATGAACTGTTGTAACTAAAAAAGTCATTTACCGAATGTTCATTGATTCGATGGCTCTTCAGGTAACACGCTGTTTCATCACTTAGACCATTAAAAGCAATCTTTTTATCGAAATCCGGATTGATTGGTATAAATTCGGACGAAAGATTTACTTTAATTGAAAGAAGGTGCTCAACAACATCTTTTAATACTTCATAATCAATATTGGTACTATATGCTTCAGGAATGAAGCCTAAACAAGAATCAATATCTTCATCGGACAGTTGAAAACAAATGTCTTCGAGATCTTTAGCTAAGAATAAACGAGTTTCAACTTCCGGATAGTCTCCATGAATATTTGCCAACTCCTTATGAAGAGATGGAAATACTCCTTTGTATTTGTCATTTACGACATATATGAATTTTCTGATGGGGCATATGGACTTCCAATATGCGTACAGTCCATTGAAGTCTTCATTGAGTTTATTGATAGCATTCTGCTCTTTGATTTCCAGATTCTCAGGCGCATACACTTGATAGTATGTACCTGACAATGAGTCAAAGCCGTCATTTTTCTTGTCACCAATGCGTCCCTGAGGTTTGACTTGCTGGAAAGAGGGATTTGCACAAGTCATGATTCTTGTGAATAATGCTTCAAAAGCACTCCCGTCGCTTTCGGAAATCTTATTCCTGAATATAAGATGTGCCATAAACTTTTGTTCTCTTGTCATATCCGCAAGCCAATAACATTAATTGGTCGTAAAGATACAACTTTTTTGGTTTTAACGCTATGTGTGGGATTAAGAATATGCATAGTAAGTTCCTCTTCTGTATTATAAAAAAATATGGAAAAGCGGTCTGACGGCCTTCAGAAGCCGCTGTCGCGTCTTTTCAAGGCCGTCAGGAAATCATGAGACTCCTCGGTCTCGGCGAAGCCGAGCCGAAGAGTCATTGTCGCCCGCGACGCCATTCTTGCAGAAAGGCGTCCTGCCGGCGCGCCCTTAACCCTTATGGCGGTCACGGTCGGCTCCCTTCAACTCCGGCACTCCGTTCCTCGCGTCACTGCGTGTCGGAATTGAGTCCGCCCACCGTGCTTTCTGTTCCCTCCCAGCCTCCCAAAGGGAGGTGCCATGAGCGACCGGACTGGATCGGCTCTCCGATAAGCGTGAATTTAACATTAAATTGTATAATTAATCCACAGTTCTTGTTGTAAGAACTTGTAAAACAATTAGATAAATCACACCTTCACTCTTGCATATTCAAATTATTATTTATACATCTGTATAAGTAATATGATGGATATGGCAAGACTCACGAAAGCGGACAGCATCTATCGGATGTCGCTTCACAAGAACGGAGGTTACATGTATGCGACGACTCATCCGTATACCGTGGCCGGGGACGGCAAGAGGAAGTACTCCTGCCTGCATTGAGGCACTGTGACGGATGAGCTCAAGTTTATCCCGGGCAAGCAGTACCTGTATGCCTCTCCGGAGGAACGGGCCAAGCTGATCTTTCCCGAAGGGTGGGACCTCAGCGAAATAGATGAGCTTCAGAGCAATCGCAGGCAAGGCCGTCCCGCATATGAGGGTGCGGACGTCAATCGTTTCTATGGCGACGTCTGGCTCATGGAGCAGGTCGCAGACAAGGTGGGGCTCCGGACGGACCTGATGGCGACGTTCCATGAGAACGCGGAAATCGTGAATGATGTCCTCACCCTTGCCTATTACTCATTCGCGACCGGAAACAGCTGGAGCAGAGCGGCCAGATGGCAGAAGCTGGAGAAGGCTTCGTCCTCATGGGAACTTACCCCGATGACGATAACCCGCCTTACGCAGTCCATCTCCGAGACCGAAAGGATGAACCTGTTCAAGTACAGGGCCGACAGGCTGGACAAGGACGAGCTGTGCGCCGTCGACTCCACGGCCAGATCCGCATACGGCAGTTCGCTCGCCGACATCAAATGGGGCCGGAACAAGGAACACGTCCCTCTGCCGCGGACTTCAGTCGTCGTCTATTCGCTTGACAGCCATATGCCCGTGTATTACAGGACCTTTCCGGGCAACATCCCTGACTCCAGAAGCGTGGAGACCATCCTCACCGACATCAGCCACGCCGGGTTCCCGAGGGTTATCCTGGTGACGGACAGGGGCTACGAATCGGTTCGGAACCTCGAGAAGTACATCCTCCGCGGCTAGCCGATGATAATGTGCGTCAAGATGCGCCAGAAGATTGTCCTTGACAGGATTGCCGAGTTCGAGACCATCGATGGAAAGCCGGGGGACATGCTTTTTGACACTGAGAGCAGGCTGTACTACAAGTAGTATGATCTGGAATACGACGTGAGGGGCAACGGCGACACCGTCCACAAGGCCGACCGCATGAAACTCGACCTGTTCTTCGACCCCTTCCGCAAGGCCGCGGAGCAGACTGAACTTGAAGTCGCGGTCGAGATGCAGCGCAGAAGCCTCCAGTCCATACTCGATGCCGGCGGGAGCGTGGACGACGATGAGAGCATAAAGAAGAACTACAACTGGTACGAGGTCTCATATGACAAGAAGGACCGCAAACTGATTTCCTTCAGCCTCGACGAGAAGAAGATAGAGAATGTGAAGAAGACATCAGGCTTCTTCGGGTACATCACCCTCGGTCTTGACTATACCGCCCTGCAGGCCCTTGATGAGTATGGCCTCAGGGACGAACAGGAGAAGTACTTCTGTTAGATGAAGACACAGATGGGCTTCGACCGTCAGCGCAACTGGTCGGAGGAAGGCAAGACGGGCAGGCTCCTCATCCTCTTCGTCGGCCTGATAATAAGCTCATACGTGCGCCATATCTGGAAAACGACGGGACTCAAGAAACAGTTCGCTTCAACCCAGGATATCCTTGACGAAATGCGGTCGATCCGATGTATAGAGCATAACGGACGGGCCAAGTTCATCACTCCGTTCGTCGGTGCCCAGAAAGACATCTGCAAGGCCTTCGGCTTTGACATCCCTGAAGGTTGCGGAACTGAATACAGATCCAGAAAGGTCTCCCCGAAGCGCCGCGGGCGCCCTGCAAAAGCAAAGACCGTCAAACTTGAGAGTTAATTATACAAAAATGTGTTAAATTCACGTCGGGAACGTCAGTGGACCATCCCTGCTTGTCTATACTGAAAATTATTATTAGATTTGAAGAGTGTAATTGACCCAGTGCGAAGATGAAACACTTGACGATAAAGAACGTAGGCCCGATTAGAGAGGTCGATATGGAGCTCAACAGGTTCAATTTCTTGATTGGACCGCAAAGTTGCGGTAAGAGTACTATCGCTAAGATTCTCAGTACTTGCAAGTGGATTGAGAAGGAATCTTTGACTGCATTGGATGAAAATGTCGTCGCTGATGGTAAGGCTTTCCTTCAGCTGGTTGAAAACTTTCATAAGTTGGATGGTTACTTCGTCGAGGAGTCTTTCGTCGACTTCGAATCTGACTATATCCATCTGCATTACGAGGCAGGAAACTTCAAGATTACTCATAAGGCGCTGGAAAAGTATTCTCGCCCGAAGATTTGTTATATTCCTTCCGAACGAAATCTTGTAACCTTGTCGGAATTGCAGGGATTTGAGTTTGGGCAGACAAACCTCAGAAGTTTCTTGTTCGACTGGTTCAATGCAAGAGAGTTCTTTGCTCCGGAGAATAAAACTGATGTGCTGAATCTTGGCGTGAAGTATTTCTATGATGCCAGTGAGTTCAAACTTAAAGACAGGATTGAACATTCAAATGGGATGTCTTATGGTATTGCATTGGATACCGCTTCCAGCGGATTGCAGTCCGTCGTGCCAATGATAGTGATGCTTAGGTATTATACGGATGAGTATTTCCATACTTTTGAAGAAAAGACGTCTTTCGATCTGGATTTAAAGACCAAAAAAAGACAAAGAAAGCTGATTGATGAATTGGTTCTCAAACGTGTTGATCCGGAATTCAAGAATGTTGACAGGCGTGAATTGATCATGGAAATTAACGAGGGGCTTCATAGTGGGAATCCTGAATATAAGAAACTCTTGAATTCATATCAAGATGCATTTAAAAGATTGACAGTCCCTTCGAAGACGATATTCATAATCGAAGAACCCGAGCAGAACTTGTACCCTTCGACTCAAATGAGTTTTATCGATATGCTAGTCTCCTTATGCCAAGGAAAATGCGGACATGAGTTTCTGCTTACGACCCACAGTCCATATATCTTGAATCAATTGAATTTATTGGTCAAGCGTAATGATGTTGGCGTGAAAGAAGATGGAATCGCTTCGCTTGACTGGAACGATGTTTCTGTATGGGCTATAGAGGATGGCAAGATTAGAGACCTGAAACTTCGTAATGCGCATCTGATTAACCCTGAATATCTTTCGGCTCCACTGGATCAGATATATGAACAATATTAACGGTTATGAAAGAGTTGTTGGAAAGGGACTATATTGTCGGACACAATATTAGTTCACGTGGCGTGACGGTAGTACCGGAAATTACTGATTTTGTCGATTTCGATTTGAAGGATGGCTTCCCAATAGAGATACTTCCCTTAGGCAAGGGGCAGTTGTCCATTCATAACAAAAAAGGTAATCTGGAGATTATTCACTATGAAAATTTCGTAAATCAATGCAAACGTCCCGCTTCGTTCTTGAGGGGAAGAAGCAAGTGTGACTTGCTATTGACGTGTATTGACAATCGGGAAACGGTGCTGCTGATAGAGATGACCTCCGCTTTGGGAAGCATTGCAAATCTTCAGAAAGCGATTGTACGTGAGACCGACGGGGCAACTGCATTCCCAGGAGGGAAGTTTGAAAAGTGCGAATTTCAATTGTATAGCAGCCTTAGGGATTTAATGTATGTACAATCTATATCAGAGGTCTTGAATGCTTATGCCAAAAGGATTTGTCTTATGGCATACAAGATCGAACCATATAGAGACACTTCCATAATCCACACGAGGCCTTATTCCAGGTATCTGCAAATTGAATCAAAAGCTACATCGGATAATGGCGCCATTATCCCTTGTCCAGCAATCGAAGCTTTGGGATTTGAATATCGCAGGATAGAGCATTCATATGTTTTCTCATTATAAAGGACTGGCAATGAAAACGGTTTCCGACGCCATTTCAAGGCTAGTGCACTTTATCATGAGTTTAGAATTTCAACAAAGATTTCGATGCGGCTTGGATTTCCTGACCTGCCCTCTTTTAAGTGAATCAACTAACGTTATATCAAGATAATATGAATTCATTTTTTGTTTACGGAATCATCTTTTTGATTCTTCTTGTCTTGGAATTGGCCTATTTCAAGGTGGCAGACAGATTCAATATCATTGACAAACCTAATCAGCGCTGGTCGCACTCCAGCATTGTCCTGCGTGGCGGTGGGATTATTTTTCTTTTGGCGTTGTGGATCTGGTTGGCTTTTGCTGCGGCAGGGTGGATACCTTCGTTGGATCTGGAAATCGGGGACTACATCTGGTTCTTGCTGGCAGTGACGTTGGTTGCCGGCGTGAGTTTCATTGACGATATTCATTCGTTGCCGGACAGCGTGCGGCTTGTGGCGCAATTCGGAGCTATGCTGATGATGTTTTATCAGCTGGACATCTTGCATCTGAACATGTGGTGGGTGGTGATACTCGCGCTCATAGTTTGCGTAGGTGCGTCTAATGTCATCAATTTCATGGATGGAATCAATGGTATCACGGGGGCTTATGCGCTTGCATCGCTTATACCATTGGCTCTGCTCAATCAGAGTATGGACTTTGTGAATCAATCTCTTATATTCGTGGTAATTCTTGCGGACATGGTATTCTGTCATTTCAATTTCAGTCCCAAGGGCGAGTCGAAGTGTTTTGCAGGTGATGTGGGGTCAATCGGAGTGGCTTATATCCTGCTGTTTCTGATAGGGACATTGATTCTCAGGACTGGAGATATCACTTGGCTGATTTTCTTGTTGGTATACGGCGTGGACAGCTGTCTTACGATTTGTCACCGCATAATGTTGCATGAGAATCTGGGAGAAGCGCATCGCAAGCATGCATATCAGATTATGGCGAATGAATTGAAGATCGGGCATGTGAAGGTGGCATCGCTCTACGCGTTGCTGCAGCTGGCGGTGTCTCTCGGATTCATTTATATTATTCCGAATACAGCTCTAGCGCATTGGCTCTATCTGCTTGGTGCATTGATTGTTCTAAGCATCGCCTACATCGCATTCATGAAGAAGTATTATCATCTGCACGAGGAATATCTGGAGTCGTTAAAATAGTGAAATTATGTTGGGAATTGACAATAAGTTCATCTCAAAGTTGCTCTCCGAGGCTGCGGAAAATCCACGGCTTCGTCAGAACTATGACCTGCGCACGTCATCCGACGACAACAGCCAGCGAATGCTCAATGCCCTTCTTCCCGGCACTGTGGTTTCTATCCATCGGCATCCGCACAGTACCGAGAATGTGTTACTGCTTCGTGGAAAATTGGTCGAGGTCTTTTACGAGGAAGAGCGACCTGGAGATGGCATTGAACCTGGAGATGGCATTGAACAGAAGCAGGACATGGCAATTGGGCGTCGTCTCCATGAAACGGCACGCATTGTCCTGGACCCGTCCTCCGGCAATTACGGCTGCGTCGTCCCAGCAGGCGTCTGGCACACGGTCGAAGTCCTGGAGCCGTCCGTCATCTATGAAGCCAAGGACGGAAAGTACGGCGAAGACGGAAGTGAGGCGGTGTGAGTTTTGGGACGCGGAGATGTGTGATTGCAAGTGTAAATGTCGGAAACGTTGTCGGAAACCCAACGCACTGTCGAACGAGACTTCGCCATACTGCGGAAGGCAGGAATTATTAGACATGAAGCAGGCATTTGGGTTGTGCTTGAATACTTCAAACAGTTCGTATTAGACTATGACAGACAATTTATTTTTCAGGCTCATACAGAATGCGGTAGGCACGGCTGACGGGTTCGGGCCTGTGGTGCCGTCGGCGGAGGATTGGTCGGCGATGTATAGGGAGGCGCAGAAGCAGACGTTGCTCGGGGTGTGCTTTGCCGGGGTGCAGAGGGTATGCGGTGCTCATCCGGAGCAGGCGGTGAACCTGCCGGCGGCACTGAAAATGAGATGGTTGGGAGCAGCGGCCAATATCCAGAAGCGTAATGAGGTGATGAATCGGCATTGCGTCGAGCTGCAGGAGATGTTCGACCGCGACGGAATGCGTCTAACTACGTTCAAGGGGCAGAGCGTGGCGGCTCTTTATGATGAAGAGTTACGTGGTCTGCGACAGGCGGGGGACATTGACGTATATGTGGAATGCGGACGGGAGAAGGCATTGGAATACCTGAGGAAGAAGGACATTGACAATGGCGGCTGGGACTATGTGCATGCGCATCCGAAGATTTTCAATGATGCTGAGGTGGAGCTGCACTATAGGCTGAGCATTTCTCATAATCTTTTCAAGAACAGGAAGATACAGGAGTTCTGGGGGAGTCATGTGGCGGATTTTTTTGCAGGAAAGGCTGAACTGCCTTGTGGGGAAATCGTCTGCCCGTCCGACTACATCCATCTGTTTTACCTGCTGCATCATGCGTTCAGGCACCTCATTTCAGGCGGAATCGGTCTGCGTCAGATGATGGACATCTATTTTGCGATTCTGCGTCGCGATGCCGGGATGGATGCCAGGCTTATGAAGGATGTCAATGACATGGACATGACTCGTTTCGCTTCCGCGTCAATGTGGGTGCTCCGGACTGTGTTCGCATTGCCTGAGATTCCGTCACTCTGGAATGCTGATGAGGCGGAAGGGCAATTTCTGCTCAGCGAAATAATGGCGGGAGGGAACTTTGGGCATGGTGATACCAGGTTCCGCCACCCGACGTCCCGTGCCGGAAAGCTTGTCGAAATCGCCAGGCGCAATCTCCACTTGTTGAGCCATTACGAAAGTGACGCGCTCGCCGCCCCGTTCTACTACATCTGGCACTTCTTCTGGAAACGGATACAGATTTGCAGGATGTGGTTCAGACGTCGTGCCTGATTGACATTGTCCTGGTGGATTCTCAGAAGGACAATGTAGAGATGGATTACGATAAACTGGCTGATGCTATCACGGAACGCACCAAAGTCATTGTCCCTGTGGATATTGCTGGTATCTGCGCTGATGTGGATAAGGTTCGTGAGATAGTGAGCCGTCCTGAAATTCTTGCAAAATTCCATCCTGCGAATGACATTCAGAAGCTTCTGGGCCGTATCGCCATTTCCAATGACTGCGCTCATTCATTCGGTGCTTCGCGTCATGGCAAGATGGCTGGCGAGATTGCTGATTTTTCTTCGTTCTCTTTCCATGCGGTGAAGAATTTCACTACTGCCGAAGGCGGCGCATTGACATGGAATCTGCCGTTCGGAAACGAGAAGGTGGAGCGCCAGCAGGTGTATTGTGGAAGCCTTGTACCTTTCATTGAGGGTGAGACCTGGAACGAGTTTATCTACCGTCTCTCCCAGTTGTTCTCGCTTCATGGCCAGAACAAGGATGCGCTCGCAAAAACGAAGCTAGGTGCATGGGAGTACGATATCATTGGCCCATGGTACAAATGCAACATGACCGACATCATGGCGGCTCTTGGTCTAGTCCAGTTCGAGCGTTATCCGTCAATGCTGGAGAAGCGTCACAAGATGGTTTCATTGTACAATGCCGGCATCGATTCTCTGAACGCTGGCATTGATGCAGCCCATCAGGTCAAGTATCTGAATCACTGGGCTCCAGATCATTGTTCTTCGCACCATCTTTACCTGGTCCGTCTTCAGGGCCGCACCCGCGAAGAGGCCAACAAAGTTATCGAGCAGATGGCCGAGCGCGGCATCGCAACCAATGTCCACTACAAGCCTCTCCCGATGATGACCGCCTACAAGGCTCACGGCTTCGACATCGCCGATTTCCCGAACGCCTATCACCTGTTCGAAAATGAAATCACGCTTCCTCTGAATACCAAAATGTCAATGGAGGACGCCGAGTACGTGATAGAGAATTTCGTGGAGATTGTTCGTGGACTGTAGGGGAGAGTGATGAATTAGTCGCTCGAATTTTGGTGTAATCTGTGGGATTATACGGGATTCGAGCGAATCTTTTTCGTTTGTTTTTTTGGGGGGTGGCAATGAGGAACGATGCGGACGGGCTTTATATCTTCTTCTGCATCTATAAATTGGCGTGGAGGGCGTTTGGTGGCTGAATGATATGGAAATTTGCCGTATATGAGGAGGTGTTTGTTGTGGGGAACTGACTGAAATCTGGAGTGGATGATGGGGAAGATTATGGAATTGAAGTTTTTGATGAGTTGGTGGTCGCGGTGATTTAGAGGGGGGGATGTTTGAGGGTAATCCCTAACGTTGGCTATACCCCGATGTCTATCTTGGTAATAACCAATAACTCTTTTTTTATGAACAAAAGACAACAAAATTGGATAAAACTTGAATTGTACATTATGTCGTTAATGTTACTTTTCATATTGCTGATAATAGAGTCATTTACTGTCCCTCAAAATATCCTATGTTGGAAATCATGGATTAATGGAAATTACCTGACCATATTATTTGTATTATTGTTTATTGTTAGTGTCATTTGTTCTATTCGTTTCTTCAAAAGTTTGGATGGAACTACAGATGTGCCCGCTGAAATCACTGAGATAAAGAATGGAAATTTTGAATATATCACATTTCTTATGTCATATATTCTGCCTCTTATTTGCTTTGATTTATCATCTTTTAAGGATATTATTATACTCTTTATCTTGCTTATCATACTAGGGATAATATTTACAAAGACTAATCTATATTGTCTAAATCCAATAATTGCATTGGCTGGTATTAAAATCTATATTGCTTCATACAAATATAAAGGAAAAGAATTTGATGACATTTATATATTATCAAAAGAGAATCTCCATGTTGGAGATCTAATAAATAAACATACTATTGACTCTAGTGTTGTATTTTGTGAGATTAAAAAAAGTAAATCCATATGATAAATACCAAGGCTGAATTAGATAGTGCCATCCAAAAGTGTTTGTACGATGGTGCCGGAATAGAAATATATGTAGGTCTCAAATCAGATAATATCAGACGCGCAAATATCTCTAGCGACTTACAAAGTGAGATTTTAGAGATGTTTTCGAATGAACTTGCCGAAAAAATACTAAACTCTGAATATCGGATTTTGCCTGTTTCAACTACTGAAGAAGCAAAAGATGCAATATATCGGTATGACCTAGATACTAAAGATGCTTTCAAGATATTTGATGAGGTATTGGACCCAGATGGTGATATTTCATTGTTTTCTTTTAAAGATGATGGAATAGCCAATATTGCTTATCTCTTGCTTGTAATTTCAACAGTGAAGAATGCTATCGTATTATATAGGCCAATCCCGTCGGTAAGTCTTTATAATCATAAAAAAGGTCTATTTATAAGAAAAAGTGATGATTTGTTCGGAAAGGTGGAAGAGGATTTTATTAGGATATCAACGGGCATAGAGTTCTTTAAGATAAATGACGATATTTTCTGTTTTAACTTGCAGAAACTTCAACAGTCTTTCCATATAGACTCGATTTTGGTTGACTCTGCGAACCACCAGATAGAAAAACTAGATAATAGAAATCTTGTAAAGAACATTGATAAACTAAAAGAGTATTGCTCTGATACTGCAATAGCAAGGAAGTTGTCGAAAATTGTTGACAATTCTCCAATATTGAACTCTGACAAAATATCAAACGAGTCAATAGTCTCTTTTGTTAACGATAATAGCGCATTTTTGAAACACATAAAAACTAACCAGGGACAAATTGAGATAACCTCAAAGGAGGCGGCTAAGCAGTTCATTAAATTGTTAAATGACAATTATCTGAAATCAGAGTTGTCAACATTAAAATACGATAGTTCAAGCAAGTCAAAAATTGAATAGTCATTAGCTGTTTCTTTCTTTGACTATAATCTCGTTCTTGTCGAAAAACACCTGAAAAGTTCTCTTTAATGAATTGATTGATAATGTTATGTGGCTTCTGTATGGCATACTATATGAGAAATTTTTAAAATCGCGTAAGCGTTCACTTCTCCGCCTTGCCTTTTGAAAAATAGGATTCACCTTTGCCGAAATCAAATTTCAAGGCAAATGGAAACAAAGAATCAAACAGCACAGGAATCCGCCCAGTCGGGCGTAGTTGATTATGCAGCGGCGCTGCGTCAGTATCACAGATACGGCCGGGGGCGTTCAATGAAAAAGTTTTGCGAGGAAGAGGGGTACGACTACTGGAAGTTCTGCAAGCTGTCGAGAGAAGGTCAGAGCGAGATGGACGCGAAGATCATCGCGGACAAGCATTCCGTTTTCATAGAGGTAAATCCAGATGGTAGGACGCTGAAATTGAATGGATTGGCCGCTGGTTCGCTCAGATTTAAAACATTAAACGACAAGCCCTGATCTATATTTCTGAACCATTTGTAGAAAAACTACGTCGCATCTATGCTATTGGTGTGCATTTTGATGAATTATTAGTAACTTTGCACACCCAAACGTGAATAATTATGGATAATACTTTTGCTCAAAGATTGGTTAACGCCAGAAAAATCCGTTGTATGTCACAACGTGAACTATGCAATTCGGTTGATGGCAAAGTGTCTCCAACTGCAATTGCAAAGTATGAAAAGGGACTGATGATGCCATCAAGTGACGTGTTGATTGTGCTTTCCAACGCATTGAACATGAAACTTGACTACTTTTTTCGTCCTTACACCGTTGATATTGACCCTTCCAAATTTGAGTTCCGCAAGAAGTCAAATATGGGAAGTAAGGAGGTCGAGTCTATAAAACACCTTGTCTGCTCCGAAATAGAGAAGTATCTTGAAATCGAGGCTATTCTTGGCATCACGTCCAAATTCTCTTTGGACTATAGCAACACGTCTGTCGAGGGAGAGAACGAAGCAAAACTCTTGGCATTGCGTCTTCGCAATGACTTGAATATCGGTTCTGATGCCATTGTTTCCGCTATTGATTTATTGGAATCCGTTGGAGTGAAGATAATAGAGATTGATCATGACAGCTCTTTCTCGGGCACTTGCAATGAGGCTGGTGGATTGCCTGTTATTGTGGTCAACAAGAATATGTGTTCTGAGCGCAAGCGTCTTACCATTTTCCACGAGTTGGGTCATCTTCTGATGCATTGTGCTGACGGTGTTGACAAGGAAAAGATGTGTAACGTGTTTGCAAACGAGGTGTTGATACCATCTGATAAGTTCAAGAATTTGATTGGTGAGTCCCGTCAAGATATTTCCTTGGTCGAGCTGCAGGCTATACAGCGTGAATACGGTATTTCCGTTGATGCTCTTATGGTAAAGGCTGCACAACTGAATATCATTACAGACAGACGCTTCACTTCTTACCATAAAAAGAAGAATGCTTTGCCAACTTTCAAGAAGGCGGTAGAACAAAGCCTCTATCCAATGGAACATACCTTCCGATTTGAGCGTCTGGTCTATCGTGCGCTTGCCAGCGAGGTCATCTCATATTCCAAAGCTGCAGCACTATTGGATAAGTCTGTCAATGAAGTCCGTGACACTCTCAATCTGATGTAAGTATGGAGATTGTTGTTAATGACACAAATATCTTGATCGACCTCTTTAACGCTGATTTGCTGCCGTATTGCAAGAAACTCAATCTCGACTTTCGTACATTGGATGTCGTTATCAACGAGATTGAAGATTCTGAACAGTATTCAGCAGTCCAAAGCATTATTGACGAGGGCACTCTGTCCGTCTATTCTCTTTCTGGTGAGCAGGTCGGAACTGTTTTCCAAAAGGTTGCTGAATACAATGGCGTTTGTAATCTGTCCGTGGAAGACATTTCCGTCATGGTTTATGCCATAGACAACAATTGTCGTTTGCTGACCGGTGACAAGACGTTGAAGGATAAGGCAACGCTTGAGAACGTAAAGGTTTCGGGTATTTTATTCCTCACCGATATGCTTACAAGGGAGTCTATAGTTGACGGTGAGGACATGATTATGGCCTTGGAGCATCTTCTGAGCTCAAATAACCGTCTTCCTAAGAAACTTATCAAAGAAAGAATCGAAACTCTAAAACGAATGACCATTTTATAGTCAATTTTTATTACCTCATCTTCCTGACGCTGAAACTTGCAGTCAATGCGGAGCTTTTGTTGTGGGGAAACTGTATCCTCGCCATGAAAAACAGACAAGAAATCCGGCCGAAATGAACGGAATCCAATATGAAAATGAAATTTTGATGAGTCGGACACAGAAATTGAAGGGATTGGCCGCTGCTTGCTCAGATTGAAAACATTAAACAAGATTATCCCATTATCATCATCCCAGCCAACTGTACGAAATAATCATTTGACCAAATGTCAAGTTCCTTTGGATTGCGCACGAAAGGCAATACATCTTCTTTCACTTGTTTTATATCGGCTGTTGAGAGACGCTCAATGAGTTTCTCTTTGAATAACGTTGGTGTAATATCCTCATTGTTGAATTGCTTGCACCGTTCTGCTAAATGAGTAAAATCAAGTGGGACATTATGGCGTACATACCATTCAAAATCGTACCAATCACGACCTTTTACTCTGTTCTTCCATGCACGATATACTAATGCGTGCATCTTGCCTGCAAATAAGTCGGGAAGTGTAAGACAACGGGCCATAAATGAATATGGCTGAAGCAATAGCTTCTGTTCCGTCTTGAAGTTCAACGGTGGGCAAGTATCTACTTCGATCTTTATCTTTATGGACTTCTCTCTTTGGAAAGTCACATCATATACATCGGTATTGTCTTTAAGAAATGCAGATTCGACCTTTCCGAAATTCCTCTTGTCTTTTTTCTTTATTTCAACCTCACGGCCTACCATTGTAAAAGCATCAATGATTGCGGGAAAATATTTCGTGAAATCGAACTTGTCATCTTGTGTAAGCAATGAAAAATCCATATCCTCACTGAAACGCTGCAAGCCATGAAAGATTCTCAAGCAAGTTCCGCCATAGAAAGCTGCCGACTCGAAAAAGCCTCCTGCATACAAGCCGGCAAGTGTCACTTGTTGGTTCACTTCAAATATAGCGTTTCTCTTCTGTTGCTCTGTTGTTAAATCATAACGGGAGAGCATATTGTCGAATATTTCATTTTTCATCGTCTTAAGAATTTTAAAAGTGTCGAAATTGAATCAGCCTTTTTGCCAACCTTTATGTAGTCTTCGAATATGGTTTCATCCATCTTGCAGAACTCATCCATATCCATACGAATATCCTGTTCAAGATATGTTTCCACATCTTTCATATAGCGAAGATAGACCTGTGGGGAGTTGGCAATCAAATCACACAAAGCCTTTTCCGGTGATGCAATAAGAAAAGCATAATTATCCTTATACATGCTCCTTACTCCTATCGGAAATGCCTCTTTTGAGATATGCTTGTAGTCATAACAGCCGACCGGAGATTGAAAACTGCGGGAGTGCTTTACCGTCATTGATTGATGAACATATACTGCCTCGGGGATAAGTCCATAATATCGTAGTGCAGTGGACATTGAAATATACGAAGGTGTATAGATATGATTGGCAATCAACTCACTCGATAGGGTCTTTCCTGAATGTTTGGGGTTAGCCACATAAAGTCCCCGCTTCAGTCTGATGATAAATCCTTGCTTCTCAAGCCAAGTTACTTTCTTATTGGCAGACTTCAGTTCCGGATATAGCGATTCAATGATTGAAGTTGTTACTGGAATGGTTCCTATTTCACTTAATTCTATCTTCATGCTGCAAATATAGCAATAATTTGAACAATAAAGGAAATATCGCTTCTTTTTCTGTTCAGAATATTACTACTAAGACTATCTTGGCGACGGCTGTCACATAAGTCAGTGGCAGCCTTCCTTGAGATCGGCTGGCAGATTCCGGATTTTTGCCCCCGTCGAGCCTGATTGGCATTGTCACGGGTGCGGATCGTGGGTTTCTGCCCCCGTCGTTGGAACCTCGTGTACAGAGCGGGCCCTTTTGCCCCCCGTCGAGCATGATTGACATTGTCACGGGAGCGGATTCGGCCTATTTGCCCCCGTCGGGTGGCGCTCGAGCTGAAAATGATCAGCCGAAAAAGATAGCCGATGATCACCTTTCCGGCAGGTCGTTCAGGAAGATGGTGCGCCAGGCGTCGGACGGCATTCGCCAGTCACCTCTTGGAGAGAGGGAGACGGAGCCGACTTTCGGGCAGTCAGGGAGGCAGGATCGCTTGAACTGCTGGGCGAAGAAACGCCTGATGAACGTGTTCAACCATTTGAGAATGGTGGCGTCGTCATATACGCCCTCGAAAGCCTTGCGAGCCAGGAAGTAAACCTTCGATGGTTTCGCGCCGAAACGGAAAATGTGGTAGAGGAAGAAGTCGTGCAGCTCGTATGGGCCCACAAGGTCTTCCGTTTTCTGGGTGATGTTTCCCTCGCTGTCGGCCGGCTTCAGCTCAGGGCTTACCGGTGTGTCAATGATATCCATAAGTATCTCTCGCACAGAGCGTTTGCGGTCAGCCACATCACTCTCGAAATGATTCTCGGCGGCCCAGCCCACCAGATATCGCACAAGCGTTTTAGGAATGCTGGCATTCACCGCGTACATTGACATGTGGTCGCCATTGTACGTCGCCCAGCCGAGCGCGAGCTCAGAAAGATCACCGGTCCCCACCACTATACCGTTCTCCTTGTTGGCCACATCCATAAGAATCTGCGTCCTTTCGCGTGCCTGCGAATTCTCATAGGTAACATCTTGAACCTCAGGGTTCTGGCCAATGTCGGAGAAGTGTTGCGCCACAGCCTTTCCGATAGGAATCTCCAGAGACGTCACACCCAACGCCGCCATCAGGTCGGAAGCATTCGAATGCGTTCTCGTCGTCGTGCCGAGTCCCGGCATCGTGATACCTATAATCCGTTTCCGGTCCCAGCCGAGCTTGTCGAAAGCCAGGACCGTCACTATCAATGCCAATGTGCTGTCCAGTCCGCCGGAAATGCCGATTACGGCAGTCTGCGAATGGATATGAGCAAGCCTTGTCGCGAGGCCAATTACTTGGATATCAGTAATTTCGCGACACCTCTCGTCACGCTCAGCCGCATTGCCCGGAACGAAAGGATGCGGGTCTATATGCCTCCTCAGACATTTTTCGAAATCAGTCGCAGCGCCATCACCAGATGCCACAGTGAAATACCTCTGCGCATCCAGCCCGTCACCCGTGCCGTCCGGAGCCACAGAATGGAAAGTGCTCTCTTTCTGACGCAGCACGGAAAGCTTGTCTATGTCAATGTCAGCGTATATCATACCTGACTCAAGCGAAAACCTCTTGTTCTCCGCCATCAGGCTTCCGTTTTCATAAATCAGAGAAGAACCGGCGTAAACCACATCCTGAGTAGATTCTCCATAACCGCATGAACTATAGACGTAAGCCGAAATCGTCCTCGCAGACTGCTGACTGACAAGCTGTTTGCGGTATTGGTGCTTCATCAGGACCTCATTGCTCGCAGAAAGATTCACGATGATCTGAGCTCCTGCGAGAGCATGATGGGAAGACGGCGGAATCGGTGTCCAAAGGTCCTCGCAGATCTCTATGGCAAAAGTCGCGCGGCCTACATTGAACAGCATATTCGGATAGACATTCACCTTGTGCCCGGCATAGCTGATTTCAGCACCGGCGGCAGGCGAACTGCAGTCCTTGGCATTGTCCTCAATCCGGCCGTAAGCGCTCAAGGTATCGGAAAGAAAATCGCAACCACTTGAGAACCAGCGCGATTCGTAGAATTCGTTATAGGTCGGAAGGTAAATTTTCGGTACAATGCCCTTCAGCGACCCGTTCTGGATGACCGCTGCGCAGTTGTAAAGCGAGCCCCGCACTCTGACTGGCACGCCCACGACAAGTGTCAATGACTTGCCGCGTGAGAATGTTTTCAGCCTTTTTACGCCTTCTTCAGCTCTGCTGACCAGCAGTTCCTGGGCAAACAAATCACCACAACTGTAGCCCGTGACGGAAAGCTCCGGAAAAGCCAAGATGGAAACTTGCTCATTCTCAGCGATTTCCGCCATCCTGCAGATTTCTTCCACATTGGCATCCACATCTGCCACTTTCACTCTCGGCGTCGCCGCAGCCACTCTGATAAAACCGAATTCCATATCTTTCTGTTAAAAAAGTGACACTGCCGGGATTGGCAATGTCACCGTAAATTAAAGTGATTCAATGATTTTGGAGAAGATATATGTCATCTTGTCCGCAGCAGCGTCCGCAGCCTTCACGACATCGTCTCCATCGTTCTTGTAGTCAGCCGCGAACTCCTTCTGTGCGGCATTGGTGATGACCGACATTCCGAAAACAGGAATCTCGGAGTGTCTTGCCACGATTACCTCAGGCACAGTGCTCATGCCGACAGCATCAGCCCCGATAGTCCTGAAGAAATGCCACTCGGCAGGTGTCTCGTAAGAAGGACCTGTACCTGCGATATAAACGCCCTCGCGAAGAGGAATGCCCGCCTCCGAAGCAATCTCCTTGGCCTTGGCAATGAGCTTCTTGTCATAAGGATGCGTCATGTCCGGGAACCGCGGACCGAATTCGTCGAGATTCGGGCCAATGAGAGGGTTCGGCAGGAGGTTGATGTGGTCCTTGATGATCATGAGGTCACCGACCTTGTAGTCGAAATTGATACCGCCGGCAGCATTGGATACGAACAAGTAGCTGATGCCCAGCACTTTCATTGCACGTATAGGCAATGTCACCATATCCATCGGGTAACCTTCATAATAGTGGATGCGTCCCTGCATCGCTATCACGAATTTGCCTCCCAGCTCACCTGCGATATAATTTCCCTTATGCCCGATGGCAGTGGAAACAGGAAATCCGGGGATGTCCTTGTAATGAATTACTATAGGGTTCTCGATCTTCTCTGCAAGCTTTCCCAATCCGCTTCCAAGTACGATTCCGGCTACCGGAACACGTCCGTCGAGCCGCTCCTTGATATAGTCAGCGGCCTTGAAAATTTTTTCTGATCTTGGGTCCATAACTATGTGATTTAGAGTATTTTGATTAGTTGTTCCTTCGCACCTGCAATGATGCCTGCCTCGTCCTTCACCTTGCGGTTCTTCATCACGAATCTGCCGCCTGCAATGACGTGGTCGATACAGTCGCTGTGCGCTGAATAAATGAAATTCGACAAGAATGATCCCGGAGAAATGAAGAAGGTATTATCGGTATTGACAATCAGAATATCCGCCAATCTGCCTTCCTCGATCCTGCCGGTGTTCAGCCCCAATGCCTTCGCTCCGTTTTCCGTCGCGAGCGGGAGAAGTTCCTCCAGAGGCAATGATTTAGGGTCGTTCCTCCAGGCTTTTTGGAACAATGCAGAGGTCTTCATGGCCTCGAGCATATCCAGATTGTTCGATGAGGCGCAGCCGTCAGTGCCTATGCAGACATTGGCCCCGGCATCGCGCAACTCATTGTACCTGAACATATAACCTGACGCGAGCTTGGTGTTCGAGTTGATGTTGTGGACGCAGTTCACTCTGCGTTTTCCGAGAATCTCCACGTCATTGTCACTCAGCCAGAGGGTGTGGGCGGCGAGAACGTCCGGACCCAGAACGCCGAGTCTGTCCAGATATTCGACAGGGGAGAGTCCGCCGTGCTGCTCCTTGCAGTCTGCGATTTCCTTCGCGGTCTCGCTTACGTGTATGTGAATCTTCAGGCCGTGCTTCCTCGCGAATTCTGTGGCCCAGAGAATCAGTTCCTCGCTTGTGGAGTAGATGGCGTGGATGCCGATCTCGAATATGCCTCCGTCATCAAACCCGAGTGACTCCTCATAGGTCCTGATGCATTGTTCCTTCTGTCTTTCGCATTCCTCATGGTTCCCGTGGTCGAGGGTGACGTATGAAACCACTGGGCGGATGCCCATCTCGACAGCGGCCTTGCGGGCGTAAGGGGAGAACCAGTATTGGTCATTGAAGGTGGTGGTTCCCGTCTTTATCATCTCCAGGCAGGCCACTTTAGTGCCCCAGTAAACGTATTCAGCGTCGATTTTGGACTCTGTCTCCCAGATTTTCGCAAGCCATTCCGTAAGAGGAACGTCTTCTTCGATGCCTCTCATCAATGTCATGGCAGCGTGGGTGTGCATGTTAATGAATCCCGGCACCGCTGTCCTTCCTTCGCAGTCCATCACTTCTACGCCTGAGGCTGTCTTCACTTCTTCTTCGGAAGCGATACCGACGGGAGTTATCCTGCGGATGGTCGTCCCTTCAATATATATATTGGAAAGGACTCCGTTGACTACTATATTCTTAAGTAATATCGAACTCATCTGTTCTGCAAATTTGTTTCTAAAAAACGACGAATCTTGTCGTCAAAGTTCAAATATAAGGATTTTTTTCGTAACTTTGAATCCCGTTATGAAATACGGTTTCGACAACGATAAATATTTAAAAATTCAATCCGAACACATCAGACAGCGGATTTCGCAGTTCGGAGACAAACTTTACCTCGAATTCGGAGGTAAACTTTTCGATGACAATCATGCAAGCAGGGTTCTGCCGGGTTTCCGGCCGGATTCAAAGATGCGCATGCTCAGGCAGTTGGCCGACAGCACGGAAATCATCATTGTCATAAGCGCATTGGACATTGAGCGGAACAAGGTCCGCAATGACCTGGGCATCACGTATGACGTGGATGTGCTGCGGCTTCATGATGAGTTCGAGCGGCATGGCTTCCTGGTCAGCGCCGTGGTCATCACTCACTACAATGGCCAGTCCAGCGCGGACAACTACCGCATCAAGCTGGAGAGGCGCGGTATCAAGACCTATTACCACCACACAATCGAGGGCTATCCGAACAATGTGGCCCTGATCGACTCTGAGGACGGTTTCGGAAGGAATGACTATGTTCCTACCACCAGGCCTCTCGTGGCGGTTACGGCTCCGGGACCGGGAAGCGGAAAGATGGCTGTGTGCCTGTCCCAGCTCTATCAGGAGCACAAAAGGGGCATCAAGGCAGGCTATGCGAAGTTCGAGTCGTTCCCTATCTGGAATCTGCCGCTCAAGCATCCGCTTAACTTGGCATATGAGGCTGCAACGGCTGATCTCAATGATATGAACATGATCGACCCGTACCATCTCGAGGCCTATGGCAAGATGGCGGTCAATTATAATCGCGACATCGAGATTTTCCCTGTGCTCAATGCCATTTTCGAGAGCATCTACGGCGAGAATCCGTACAAGTCGCCTACCGATATGGGTGTCAATATGATAGGCTACTGCATGTGCGACGAGGAGATCTGCTGCAATGCCGCGAAGCAGGAAATTGTGCGCAGGTACTATGATGCGTTGTGCAGGATGGCGGACGGCGCTGTCAATGATGCTGAAATCAATAAGATAGGCTCTCTGATGAAGCAGGCCAAGATAGACACTTCGTTCCGCAGGACGACTGTGGCGGCGAAGGAGAGGAAGGAGGAGAGCGGAGGTCTGGCTGCTGCTGCCATCGAGCTTGCCGACGGCACTATCATCACTGCCGGGTGCAGCCCGCTGCTGGGTTCAAGTGCCGCATTGATATTGAACGCTATCAAGCATCTGGCCGGCATTGACCATAATATAAAGCTTCTGCCGCGTGATATGATCGAGCCGATCCAGAAAACGAAGGTTACTTATCTTCACGGACATAATCCGAGGCTGCATACCGATGAGGTGCTGGTGGCGCTCTCGCTGCTGAGCATTACGGATGACAAGTGCCGCAGGGCATTGGCCCAGCTTCCTGAGCTTGCCGGCTGTCAGGTGCATTCGACGGTGATGCTTTCGGAGGTGGACCGCAGGGTGTTCAAGCGTCTGGGTGTCGTATTCACCTGCGACCCTATAAAAGAATAGGTGCTGATGGGGGCGGTGCATCCGGGCCGCAGCATATTAGATACGCTATATAACAAGGAAGGCGACCTCAATAGGGCCGCCTTCTTCGTAGTTCGTCCAGCACGAACATGCTCTAAAGGGTGCAAGTCCCTAAACCGCCCTGATAGTGGGAAGGTTACAGCCAAA
>ERZ1034998.587-NODE-587-length-23417-cov-7.049011_pt1 | contig 23417 bp, 16 predicted proteins | sample MGYA00520621_ERZ1034998 | MGnify/ENA primary metagenome ERZ1034998 (study PRJEB33766, sample SAMN09781748) | gut metagenome | biome: gut microbiome | host: Homo sapiens | place: Madagascar | study: EMG produced TPA metagenomics assembly of the PRJNA485056 data set...
CAGAGGGTGGTCAGTTCCAGGGAATGACCGTCCACACCCGTTTCCCGCCGGAGCCTAACGGCTATCTGCATATTGGACACTGCAAGGCACTGACCATCGACTTCGGCACCGCTGAGCGCTACAACGGCCTGTGCAACCTGCGTATGGACGACACAAACCCCACCAAGGAGGACGAGGAATTCGTGGAGGCCATCAAGCAGGACATCCACTGGCTGGGCTTTGACTGGGGCGACCGCTTCTTTTACGGCAGCGACTACTTTGAGGAGGATTACCGCCAGGCGGTGCTGCTGATCAAAAAGGGGCTGGCCTATGTGTGCCAGCTGACACCGGAGGAGTTCAAGGCCAACCGCGGCGACATCGGCATCCCCGCCGTATCGCCCTATCGGGATCGGCCCATCGAGGAGAGCCTGGACCTGTTCGCCCGTATGCGGGCCGGGGAGTTCCCCAACGGCGCTATGACGCTGCGGGCCAAGATCGACCTGGCCAGCGGTAACTTCAATATGCGTGACCCGGTCATCTACCGTATCAACCACATGAGCCACCACCGGCAGGGAAACAAGTGGTGCATCTATCCCATGTACGACTTCGCGCACCCCATTCAGGACGCGCTGGAGGGCATCACCCACAGCCTGTGCTCGCTGGAGTTCGAGGCGCACCGGCCCCTGTACAACTGGGTCATCGAGCACTGTGAGCTGCCTGCCCATCCCCGGCAGATCGAGTTTGCCCGGCTGGGCATCGACCACACGGTCATGTCCAAGCGGAAGCTGCGTAAGCTGGTGGAGGAGAACTATGTCTCCGGCTGGGACGACCCCCGGATGCCCACCCTGTGCGGTCTGCGCCGCCGGGGCTATACCGCCGCCGCCATCCGCAGCTTCTGCGAGCGCATCGGCGTGGCCAAGTCCCCCAACACCATTGAGTACGGCTTCCTGGAGCACTGCCTGCGGGAGGACCTGAACGCCCACGCGGAGCGCACCATGGCGGTGCTGCACCCGGTGAAGCTGACGGTGACCAACTATCCCGAGGGCAAGAGCGAGGTATTCACGGTGGAGAACAACCCCACCGACCCGGCGCAGGGCACCCATGAGATCACCTTCTCGCGCCATCTGTGGATCGAGGCGGAGGACTTTATGGAGGTCCCGGTGCCCAAGTACAAGCGACTGACCCCCAACGGTCCGGAGTGCCGGCTGAAGGGCGCGTATCTGGTGCAGTGCACCGGCTGTGTGAAGGACGCGGACGGCAACGTCACCGAGGTGCTGTGCACCTATGATCCGGAGTCCAGCGGCGGTGATCCCGCCGATGGCCGCAAGGTCAAGGGTGCCACGCTCCACTGGGTGGACGCGGAGAACTGCATGGACGCGGAGGTCCGGCTGTACGACAATCTGTTTTCCGATGAGCAGCCCGACGGCCCGGACAAGGACTTCCTGGACTGCCTGAACCCGGAGAGCCTTACGGTGCTCACCGGCTGCAAGGTGGAGCCGGAGATGCGGAAGGTGGCGGAGGCATTCGACAAGCAGGCCGACCGCACCGGCGTCAACGCGCCCACGTTCCAGTTCATGCGTGTGGGCTATTTCTGCCTGGACAACCGCGACAGCTCCGCGGCGCATATGGTGTTCAACCGCAGTGTGTCGCTGAAGGACAGCTTTAAGAAGTGAAGAAAAGCACCCCTCCGGGGGTGCTTTTTTTCATGTGTGATTTAAGCGCCGGACCTCGAAGTCTGTCTCGGCCAGGGTGCTGTCGGCGGTGCCCACCTGAAGGGCTACGGTAAAGATGCCCGAAGCGATGTCGTAGCGCAGACTGACATCGCGGACCCGAAGACCCCGGGGATAGGCAGCGCTGCTGAGCAGCTTGGTGCTGCCCAGGGTAAGCTGGCCGTCGGCATCCACCTGAAAGGCGGCGCCCTCGCCCTCCACGCTGCCCAGGTCCTGAATGAAGATGTGGTCCAGGCTGCCGTCCGCGCCGGGGGTCACGGTGCCGCAGAAGCGCAGCTTGTCGCTGATAACGCTGGTAAGGGTGGAGCACAGCTCCTGGGCCTCGGACAGCTGCATGGAGCTGTTGTAGGTGCGGCCGGCGAAGCGGACGCCCACGGTCAGCAGGGCGCTGACGAGCAGGACGATGAGAACGGCGCACAGCAGCTCCGTCAGGGTGAAGCCGCGGCGGTCACGAAGCTTGTTCATGGCGCGACCTCCTCGTAATAGAGGCAGCCGTTGTTCTCATAGACCTGCACGGTGGTGCGGCCGCTGCGGGTGCCGCCGCCGGAGGCGGTCAGGGCGGCGGTGTCGTTCGACACCGCGCTGCTGTAGTGGAAGGAGATGTCGGCGGAACGGACCTTAGCGTTGATCTTGGCGGCGGAGACGGCGGCGGTGGTCAGAAACACGAAGGTCAATACGATGATCAGGATGGAGACCAGCGTCTCTACCAGCGTTTCGCCGCGGGTGCTGTTCAGCTTTTTGATACGACCGCCTCCTTTTCGATGGTGGCATTATCTGACGGCCAGGAGATCGTTGTTGTGGTCGTGGTGACATCGCGGACCCAGAGACCGCCGCCGCTGACGGTGCTGACAGTGGGATCGGCCTTGTTTTCGCGGAGCGTCAGCACCAGGCGGCAGTCACTGTCGCCGCCGTCGGCCAGGTGCAGGACGATGGTGATGTCGTAATTGGGCGCCATGGTAAAGACGGCGGAGACATCATCCAGCCCGTCCACGGATAGGGTGATGGTGTCGGTAAAGCTTTTGCCGCTGTCCCTGTCCACGGCGGCCTTGCCGGCCTTGAGCCATGCGGCCGTAAACCCGGTGGGTGAGGTCGTTTCGCGGCTCGTTTCGGTGGAGGTGTCATTTGTATAGGTGGTTTTCACCGTCTCCTGGACAAAGGAGGCGTTCAGGATATCATCACGCAGCAGACGGGCCGCGGAGCTGACCGTCAGATACGCCTGCCGGGCAGCCCGGTCATTCTCCAGACGGCGGGCCGAGGAGGTGGCGGCGGTGAGGATCACCGCACTGACCATACTGGCCGCCAGCAGCAGAAGGAGGGCCATCATCAGCGTGGCGCCCTGTTGGTTTTTCAGTTTGTGCACGGGAGGGCCTCCTTTCTGCGGTGGGTCATGGAAGGGCGTCCGGTGACGGCTCGGGCGTGGGATCGGTGCCGGAGCTGCTGCTGTCCGGGGCGGATGGATCGTCGGAGGGCGTGTCCTCCGGGTCCTTGCTGCCGGAAGCGGGGGTATCGGCATCCGGGACGGTGGGGGCGCTGCCGCTGTCCGTCGTTTTGCGCACGGCGGTGAAGGCCGTGTCGGCATACAGCGGCTGGGTGATGTCCGGGGTCCAGCTGATACCGGCCTCGGGGATGTTGTGGTCCGCCAGCAGCTGTCTGAGGGCCTCCACCGAGGGGGCGGAGTCGTAGGGGACAGACAGGGGGAGCGCCTGCCCATCCACCAGGAGGGTGGCGGTGACCCGGGTGTCCTCCTCCGTCAGGGTGTAGAGAATGGACAGGGTGAAGGCGTGGCCCCCGGCGTCCGTGAGGGTGATCTTGAGCGTCACGGGGCCCGCCTTCTTGCCCTTGACGGTCAGGGGCCGGACGGTGAACAGGGTGTCCGTCAGGCTCTGGGGCTGGCCCTCAAAGATGCGGTAATCCGCCGTGCCGGAGAGGGCGTCGTAAGTCACGGCGTCGGTGCCGGTGCCCACAGTGACAGCAGCGGCGGAGAGGGTGAAGCGGTAGCTTCCGTCCTCATTGGCGGCCGTCAGGTCCGCGGCGCTGCCCTGACCGTACAGGTACAGCGGCGCGCCGGTGTAGGCGGGGGTGTCGGTGTAGGGGGCTGCGCTGTAGAGGGGAGCCGAGGCGTCGGTGTCGGCCAGGAAGGCGTCGCCCGTGCGGGTCATAATGCCCTGCGTATAGGCCGGTGTTCCCGGAACAGAGGTATTGGCGATGCCCAGCACGCCCTGCATACGGACGGGGATAATGAGGGGCAGCTGGCTGGTGAAGCTCTCGCCGCCGGCGGTGTAGGTGGCGGTGACCAGGGTGCGGTCCTCGCCCTCACCGGTGGCGGCGAGGGTGACAGAGGCCGCATGGTCGGCATTGGTAACGGGAACAGAGGCCGTGAGGACCCTGTTGCCGTGCTGGGGCGTGACTGCCCATTCGACATCCAGTGCATTGCCGAGGCTGTCGCGGGCGGTGAGCGTCAAATTACAGGTGTCACCGACAAAGAAGTCATCGCCGGGCAGGCCGTCCACGGAGATGTCCAGCGTGGAGGTGACGCTCACCAGCAGTCGGGCGGTATAGCCGCCCAGTGTGGCGAAGACCTCGGTAGAGCCGACCGACAGGCCGGTGAGGGTCACGGCGTAGCTGTGCCGGACGTCTGCCGGGGGCGTCTGTGCCTGTGGTACGGAGACGTCCACGATGCCCTCGCGGGAGCAGGTGATGGTGGGTGTGGCGTCAGCGTCGGTGTCCTGGGTGAAGTGCAGCGACAGTGTGACGCTGGGGGTGGTGATACGGTCCAGCGACAGGACGCCGCTGCTCCAGTACAGGCCGCGGGAGGGCCATTCGCCGTAGTGCAGGCAGGCGGTGCCCTGGGTCAATACGGTGGGGAAGGGGTAGTCCTGTCCGCGGAGGGCTGCCGCACTGCCGGGGAAGCTGTATTTGCCGTGGGCCGACTGGCCGTTTTCCTCTGTGGTGACCCAGTGGAAGTTGCTGCCGCCATTGCCGTTGAGCAGCTCCACGAAGGTCTTGCCGCCGGCGGAGGTTTGCGCGGACATCTGGTCGTAGGTCAGGGCAGTAAGGCCGTTGATGTTGTAGGTGCTGCTGCCGGTGTTCCAGGTGTACTTGGACAGATAGCTCAGTTTGCCACGGAGCATATCCATCCGCGCGGTATCGGTGCTCAGCAGGGTGGACAGGGAGTAGTAAGTGTACTGTCCATTGGACTGGGTAGACTTGCCGTAGAAGGTGGGGAGGCTGTTGAAGGAGATCGCGGCGCTGCTGTCCAGGTAGTAGCAGTTGTTGATGGTCAGCTGTGCGGTGCCGCCGTTCACGCCGGCACGGTCGGCGATGCTGCCGATGAGGGAGATGCCGGTGATGGTGCCCTCCATGGCAGGGAAGGTCATGTAGGTGTAGCAGTTGTTGTAGGTGGGTTGGCCGTCCTTGCTGCCGGAGAAGTTGGAGAAGGTGGCGGAGAAGCCGCTGCCGCCGATGCCGCCGATGTACACGTAGGTGTCCGGGCCGGCCTCCGCGCCGCCCTGGGTCATCTTGACGGATTTAGGCGTCGACTCATAGCGATTCACGAAGATGGTGTTGGTGCTGTCGCCGGTAGGGATGCGCTCGTTCAGCAGATCGTTGGCGACGGTGATGCTGCCGCCGGTGTAGCAGTCCGACACATCATAGCGGACGCCGCCCACCAGGCCGCCCACGCGGACATAGTTGCCCCACTGGGCCTTGTTCATGGCGCCGGTGTTGGCGTAGCGGTGGGTACAGTTGATATTCAGCTTGACCACGGCGGAACACCTGTTCAGATTGGCGCTGGATACGCCCACCAGCCCGCCGATGGCGGCTTCGCCCAAGAACTGCCGGTTTTTGCTGTTGTCGGTCACGGTGTAGCCGGCGATAGCGCAGTTGCTGATGGTACTGACCTTCGTCTTGTCCTTCAGGTTTTCATCATAGTCGTAGGCAATGCCTACCAGACCGCCCAGGGCGTAGGAGGTGGCGTAATTCTCCGGCCCGGTGGCACCGGAGGCGGGGGTGGCGTCGGTCTTGCGCTGGATAACGGCGTCGTTGTCGCTGTAGAGCACGATGTTTTTGATCTCCGCGCCGGCGGTGGTGCCGAACAGACCCACGTTGTAGCAATGGGAGGTGATGTTCACATTCTTGATGTAGTAGTTGCCGCCGTCGTAGATACCGCCGAACCAGTTGTACAGCGTCAGATCATAGGTTTCATTGCCCCTGTTCAACTGGCCGTTGTTCACCGCGCCGGCAATGGGGTGGAAGTCGTAGTTTGCGGCCGTGCCGTCGGCGGCGGTGCCGTGTCCTGCGCCGTTGAGGTCGTGGGTCTGCTGCCAGGTGAGGATAGGACGGGGGCCGCCGGTGCTGTCGCCGGCCAGCGCCATCGCCTTTGTCTGCAGCGCATTGCCGCGGCGGTTGGTGTATTGCAGATAGGGATAATACTTGTAGTCACTATTACTGCCTGTGACATCGCGCGTCGTGCTGCCCTGACTGTCGATATAGCTCCAGTTAATGTATTGCAGCTGCTCTATGGAGCGTACCTGGTAGGGCTTGGAGGCCGTTCCCGGCGCATTGTTGGAGGACAGGGCGAAGGCATCGGCAAAGAAGGGGCTGACGGTGTAGGTCAGCGCGGCGTCCTCGTGGGTCAGCGTCCAGGCATCGTTGGCCTGGGTGCCGCTGGTCAGGTGCAGACCGTCATCGGAGGTCTTGTAGGTGACGAAATTGAATTTCGGCATCTGCCGGTGCAGGTCATCGGCCGCCTCAGTATAGCGAGTGCCGGTCATGGTGATGCCGGTGGAGAGCACAGGCTCGGTGGTGCTGCCGGCGGACCAATAGTAACCGTAGCCGTAAGCGGTAACGGTGCCGCCGTCGTCATGGGAGACACAGAGACTGCTGTTGGCCTTGTATTCGCCGTCCTCGACACCGATCGAGGAGAAATAGTAGCCGCTGCCGGTGGGCTTGGACTCATATTCCCAGTACAGCAGGCCCAGAACGCCCATATCGGCAGGGGTCACCCAGTCGCCGTAATGGACGCGGCTGCCGTCGTGGCCGGCGACGATGCCGGGATAGGGGTAGGCCTTGCCGGCGGAGTCCAGGGTCTTATCGTGCTGGAAGGTATTGGCGGCGGAGACGGCGCCAAAGCCGCCCAGCCGGGTGGCCATGCCGCGCAGGGCCGGCTCGTTCACCGGGGCTGCGCCGGATCTGTCCGTGTACTGGTATAGGTGAACGCTGTCTACAAAGCGGTATGTGCCGCCGTTGAGGTAGCAGCAGCCGGATACGCCGCCGGCAGAGGGGGCAAAGCCGTGAATATCCGCATTGGGTGAAGTCATGGCTGTGGCGCAGTAGCTGGCGCGGAGGGAGCCGGTGTTGCTGCCGGCAAAGCCGCCCAGCGTCACGCCGCCGCCATTGATCGTGCCGATCTCAATGTCGGCCATGGCGTAGCACTGCTGGACAACGCCGCTGTTGCCGCCAGCGAAGCCGCCGGCGCAGAGCGTGGCGTACAGGCTATTGGCGAAAAGGCGCGGCGCGCTGACGCCGGAGGCGCGGACCGTACCACTGTTGCGTCCCACCAGACCGCCCAGATACAGGATACTGCCGTGACGGGCGTCGCCGTTCACGGAGAAGCCCGCGGCGGCGCAGTTGTAGACCGTGCCCTCGTTGCAGCCGGTCAAGGCGCCGATGCAGGCGGTTTGCAGAGAGAGCTGACCTTCCAGAGAAACGGTACGATCCTTATTGGCGGTGAGCAGTATGATATTGCGCAGGGTGCCTCGGTTCAGACCGAACATACCGGCATAGCTGGTGCCGTCGGTGTTGACCGTGCCGGTAAAGGAGGGCGCTGCGATGGTATAGCCGCCGCCGTCGTAGGTGTGGATGAAAGGCTTGCCGTCCGCGGCACCGATAGGCGGCTGCGTGTGCACCGTGAGACGGGCATAGCTGTTGTAGTCGATGGGGCGCTCCTGCCGGAAGACGGCTGTCTTGTCCAGCAGGGTACGGTAGGTGTCGTAATACAGGCTCAGGTCGTGCAGATGACGGGCCGTGCGGATGCCAACCTCCGCCGGGGCGCTGGGCAGGGCGGCGCTCTGGATCACGCGGCAGGCGAAGTGGGGATTGAAGAAGTAGGATATGTCATCCACCGTCACCTGACGGTAGAAGGCGGGGGACACCTCACTGGTATAGACCAGCGCATCGGGCAGGCGTACCAGCCAGTAGCCGCCGCCGATATCCTCAGTGTGCCGAAGCGTGTCAGTATTTTCTATACCGCCCAGGGTATAGGCGACGGTGATGGCGTCCGTAGGCTGGGTGCGGTAGACCATGCCGTAGCCGTCGTCCACGACGGTGCCGCCGGAACGGAGGGTGGAGCGGTTGGCACCCAGGAAGCCGTAGGTGCCGTCGCTGTATTTTTCATAGTAGGCCAGCGCGCCGGACTCGAAATCCGCCTGCCAGTCGCCGTAGTGGGGCAGACCGGTGAGCCGGGGGTAGGAGTAGGTGCTCAGGCCCATGTTGTCCATGAGGTTGTAGGCCACGGTGTCGCTTGTCTCCGCGGTAAAGGCGGTGCCCAGGACCTTTACGCCCTCTGCGCGGTTCTGGCCGCTCCATTTAGCGTAATTGACGAAGCTGGTGCCGGACAGATCGTTCCGGCTGGGGAACAGGTAATAGACAGCGTCTATGTCGGCGGGAGCCGTGCCGGCAGCGGGGGGCTTGACGGTGGAGTAGGTCAGCTTCATGTCGGTGCCCAGGCGGACGCAGGCACTGTAACAGGCCTTGAGGCTGTCACCGCCGGAGAGCTCGCCGCCGGAGAGACCGGCGGTGGTGCCGGCGCTCTGGAAGCCGGCGGCGTAGCAGTTGGACAGGGCGATATTGGCGGTGCCGCTGCAGGCGCCTATCAGGCCGCCGGCGACGCCGTTATTGGCGGCGGCGTACAGGTAGCAGTCCGCGTAGGAATGGTCCACAGTCAGAGCAGCACTGTCCGTATTGCCCACCAGGCCGCCGGCATAGCGGACGCCCTGAATCACGGTAGCCGCGAAGCTGCGGCGGATGGTCAGCGTGCCGTCGCAGTATCCTGCCAGACCGCCCACCGTGCTGCCGCGGAGCCAGATGTCCTGTTCGGTCTTGGTGCTGAGTTTGTCGCGGGTGGGACTGAGATACACCTGACAGTCGAGGATCTCGGTCTTGCCGCTGAGACGGCCGGCCAGGCCGCCGGCATTGCCGGAGGCGGTGATGTCGGCGCCGCAAAGGCGCAGGTTTTTCAGCGTGCCGGAGAAGGCGGCAAAAAGACCGCCGTCGCCGGTGGTGTTCACGGTCAGACCGTAGATGACCGGGTGGTAGACCTGGCCGTTCACGGTGGCCTTGCTCTCGCAGTAGGTCAGGCGGCTGTTGGTGATGGGCGTGAACGTGCGGGAGCCGTACAGGCGGTCCCAGCCGTCGTCGGCGTTTTCGTTGACAAATTGGATATCCTGCTCTTGCACGGCGCGGGTGATGCTGTCGGGCAAGCGGGAGGCCGTGTCCAGATTTTGCAGGTGGCGGGCGTAGGTAACAACGGCGGTGTCGCCGCCGCGAACCTCGGCAAACAGACTGTTGGCGGTCAGCGTGCCGGAGGCGGAGTCCACCAGACGGTTCTCACACGTCACCTCCACGGTGATGGTCAGGTCCGCGCCGGGGGTCAGATTTTTGTTTTTGAAGCGGGCCTGCTGGCCGAAGCGCATACCGTCCGTCAGAGAGTCCAGGACCATGGTGGCGGTGTAGGTGAGATAGTCGGTCTTGACCTCGCTGCCGGTCAGCTCGATGCGGGAGGTGCTGTGGACGCCGTCGGAGACGGTCACATAGAAGTGCAGCGGCTCCATAGGCGTGTCGCAGGTGACGCGCAGAAGAAGCTGCTCTTTGTTGATGATCTCCATATGGGGCGTCAGCTTGCCGGTGATCTCGGACTGCACACTGTCGCCGCCGTAATAGCCCACGGTGGCGCCGGCGCTCAGCCGGCCATCACGGAACCGCAGGGGATTGAAGCTGTCAAAGTCGTAGGTCAGGGTTTTTTCACTGTAAAACACGGCGTAGACGCTGCCGCTGGCGGGGTCGAGCTCGATCACCCAATGGTTGTCCCACAGCTGGCGGTCCACCTGATCCTTCGGCAGGATGGCCGCGGCGGCAGAGCCTTCGCCGGTCTTGGCGGCGGAGGTCACATAGTGCAGGGAGGTTTTTCTCTCGGCGGCGTCCAGCGGCGTGTTGTTCAGGGGCTGCAGATCCTCCGCATAGCAGTCGGAAATACGGCCATTGGCCAGCAGCTCGGACAATTTGTTTTGGGCCGCGTGGTAGACGATCTCCGCCTTGGCGTCCAGTTCCGTCTGGCGCAGGTCGCGCTGATGGCGGGTGATGGGGATCATGGCCAGGCCCATCAGCACGATCAGAATGGCGACCGCGATGAGGACTTCGGACAGCGTAAAGCCGGAATTATTCTGTTTTGAGAGCTTTTTTTGCATAACACAATCGATACGCTGCCCCGCAAAGGGACGCGGGCGGAAAAATGGTGGGGACGCAGTCAGGGCATCAGCTCGAAAAAGATGAGGTGAAGCACGGTTTTGTACTGTGCTTTGTCGGCGTCATACTGCACGTCCACGTTGGAGAGGAAGTTGACATTGGCGCTGGCGCTCAGCGCGTCGATGATCTGGCGGGACTGGGCGTAGGAAGCGGTCTGGTAGGTCAGCGTCACGGGGCGCAGAACGAGATAGCCCTCCTGGGTGGTGCCCTCGGTGCAGTCCACCTCGTATTGCAGGGTGGCGGCCATGAGCTTGTCCAGCTCGGTCATCAGGGCCTGGTCGTTGTCGTACTGGGGCAGGGCACGCTCCTGGCCGGAGGCCTTGATGGCGGCAATGGCCTGCTGCATCTGCTCCAGCTGGGCCAGACGGACACGGTCGGTGTCCAGCTCGGCCTGCTCGATGTCGGTGTTGGTGCGGAGGGAGGTTATCTGGCGGTCGATGGGCTCCAGAAACAGCTTGCAGTAGCCCAGGACCAGCACCAGCACCACCAGGACCAGCAGCAGGGTCTTTTCCCGCTTGGTAAGCTCGCGGTTCATTGAGACACCTCCTCCGGCTGGCGCAGTTCGATGCGGACGGTGAAATCCATGATGGTGGCGGCCTTGCCCTCCTCCGTGGAGGCGACGCTGAGGGAGACGCTGTCCACGATGGGGGAGAGGCGCAGGCGGGCGAACATGGCGGAGATCTGGTCCAGGGTCATGCCGGACATATCCACGTTCATGGTGTTTTGGGTGATCTGGAGCGCCGTGAGGGAGCCATGGCTGAGCATCTCCTGCTCCAGCAGATCCAGGGCAGCCTGACGGTCCACGGCGGCGGGGATGTCCTCGCTGCCGGCGGCGGTCATCCAGTCCATGGAGTAGGTGCGGTATTCCAGCAGGACGCGGTCGTAGTCAGACAGGGCCTCCTGGGCGCTCACATACTGGGTGTGGACGCGGTCATAGGCGGCCTGGGCCTTGTCCAGACGGCGATACTGCTGGAGCACGCCGAAGTTGACCACAACGGTTACCAGCGCCGCAATGGCCAGAATACCGATGAGCAGGGTCCGGCGGTCACGCTGGCGGTCCTCCTGCAGGTTCAGGTTGATGCCGGTCTTCTGGGGGCACTTTATCATTTTCCGCGCGGGCGCGGCAGTGCGCGTATCCACGGTGATGCCGTTCTTTTCCGCGATCATTGCAGACCTCCTCTCAGTCCCTCGTCCACGCCGCCGATGGCGCGGAGATACATCCACGGCTCATCCAGGGCCACATCGTCGCCCAGCAGCTCCTGGGCGGTGTGCAGGTGCAGGTGCGTGGTCTCGGCCAGCGCCTGACGCAGGGGGCCAATATTGCAGCCGCCGCTGCACAGGCACAGGTCGGCGAGCTCCTGCTGCCGGTTGTTGTAGTTGAAGAAGTTGACGGCCTTCATCACCTCCACGGCGATGCGGGCGTAAAACGATCGCGCGTAGTCGGAGGAGAGCACGTCGTTGTAGTTTTGCAGCACATAGCTGTGGGCCACATGGATATCCACGCCGCAGTGCCCCGCTACCAGCTGCTCCAGACGGTTCAGGCCCAGGTCGATCTCCCGGCGGCTTTCGAAGAAGGCACCGCGGTAGATGTAGAGATAGGCGGCGGTGTGGCCCAGGTTGACGATGCACATATCCCGCTGGGGCAGGCCGGTGCGGCGGTAGTAGGCCGCCAGCACGCCGGCGTAGGCACACTCACTGGGGGTGAGGACCTGCAGCTTGAAGCCGGCGCGGCGCATCATGGCGCGGTAGCGCTCCGCCGTCTCCTTGAGCATGGCGCAGGCCAGCAGCGTCATCTCGGTGGGATAGCCGTCCTGGTCGCGGAGAATGTCGCGCATGGAGTAGTCAAAGTAGTACTTGCTCTTCTCGTCCGTAAGGAAGTCGCGGAACTCGTAGGGCAGGTTGTAGCGCAGCTGCTGCTCCGTCATGGCGGGCATGGTCAGCTCGCGGGTAAAGACCTCGGTGGAGGGCAGGACCACGGCGGCGTTGGTCAGGGGAATGCCGTTGTCCCGGGCGGCCTGGCGGAGGAAGTCCGCCATGGCGTCCATGGACAAGATCCTGCCGTCAGCCACCATGTTGTCCGGCAGGGGGGCCATGGCGGCCTTTTTCAGCGTACTGCCGGCGAAGTAGGCCAGCTTGACGCTGCTGCCGCCGATATCAATGCCAACGATTTTTTTCATAAGGGGATCCTCACTTTCCGATACCATCGATCGACAAGGGCAGGCGTGTTTGCCCTTGTCGATCGATGGTAAGCGTTACAGCAATGACAGGTACCAGTCGATAAGGCCCTGGCCGAACAGGGCGGCGCACCAGGCGGCCAGCGCGATGCCGGGGCCCCAGGGAAGGCCCTGCTGTCCGCGCTTGACGCGGACAAGGCCCCACAGGATACCGATGACGCAGGCCAGCAGCAGGCACAGCAGGTTTTTCTGCCAGCCCAGAAACAGCCCTGTGAGAAACAGCAGCTTGATATCGCCGCCGCCCATGGCGTCGCGGCGGAGCAGCTTCTCCATCAGCAGCGCCAGCAGCAGGACGCCGCCGCCCACGGCGACACCGCCGATGAGGCCATCCAGCGCCCGTTTGCCCGGGTCCGGGACAAAAAACAGCGTGACGATAAAAAGCACAACGCCGACCGCGATAAAGCGGTCGGGGATGATGTACCCCTCCAGGTCCGCGAAGGCGCAGGCCAGCAGCAGGCAGGCCACGGCCCAGGCTTCGAGGGTCCGGAGGGAGATATCATAGCGCAGCAGCAGCGACACGAACACCAGCGCGGCCACCGCTTCACCCACCGCGTGGCGGGGGGAGAGCTTCGCGCCGCAGTAACGGCAGCGGCCGCGGCTGAACACATAGCTGAACACCGGCACCAGGTCGCGGGGCGCCAGCACATGGCCGCAGACGTCGCAGTGGGAGCGGCCACGGAGGACACTCTCGCCATGGACGATGCGCCAGGCGGCGCAGTTGAGGAAGCTGCCCATGCAGGCGCCCAGCAGGGCAGCGATGCAGCAGCTGTATATGGTGATGGCGGGGGCGGCGTACAGCATGGGAACAGGCTCCTTTGTGTCGTTGCGGGTGTCCCCGCCCCGGCACAGCCGGGGCGGGGGAGGATGGGAAAGGGGAAATTAGTCGAGGGCGTCGCCAAGCTTCCAAGTGTATGTTTTGCTGTTGTTGTCGCTGGGGTTGGTGAGTTTCTTGGCCACATAGGTGATGGTCTTGCCGTCATCGCTGAGCTTATAGCCATGGTCGGCTTCTTTGTAGTTCAGACCGTCGGGTTCTTTCCAAGTAGCGGTCTCACCGCTGACGACCTTCACCTGATACTCGGCATACGCGGCGCGGATGTTGGCCACGTCAGCGGCCTCCTTGGACTTGGTCAGAGCGCCGTTGAATACGGGGATAGCGATGGCCACCAGAACAGCGATGATGGCGACAACGATCAGCATCTCCATCAGGGTGAAGCCCTTTTTGTTGTTGAGTTTTTTCAGCATGGGTAGTTTCTCCTTTTCTGTTTGTAGTTCTATATCGTCCCGCGGCATTGCGCGCGGAAATGATACCTTGGTTATATGCCGCCGTACAGGGTGAACATGGGCAGGTAGACCGCCAGCAGCAGTATGACCACCAGCACGGCCAGGGCAATGGTGATGGCCGGCTCCAGCACGGCCAGCAGCCGGGCAGTGGTGACGGACACCTCGTTGTCGTAGTAGTCGCCGATGACGTCCAGCGTCTCCTCCAGCGCGCCGGAGCGCTCGCCTACGCCCACCATCTCGGTGAGCATGGCGGGGAAGCATTCGATGCCGGCCATGCTCTCGGTCATGGGACGGCCGCGCTCCACGTCCTGCCGGACCTGACGGACCGCCAGGGAGAAGGTGTAGTTGCTCACGACGTTGGCGGTGACCTCCAGTGCCCGGGGCAGCGGCAGACCTGCCGCCAGCAGGGTGGCCATGCTGTGGGCGAACTGGGCGGCGGCATTCATGGAGTGTATGCGGCGCAGCGGGGCGCGCGTCAGGCTCCAGGCGGCCAGCGCGGCGCGGCCGCGCTCCGTGCGGCGCACCGCCAGATAGGCGGCGGCCAGCAGGGCGAGGATGGTCAGCAGCAGCCACCACCACTTGGTGAAGAAGGTACTGACGGCCATCAGAGCCTTGGTGACGCCGGGAAGGTCGCTGCCAATCTCGTTAAACGCGGTAGTAAAGGCGGGGACGGCCACGGCGATGATGATGACAAAGACGACGATGGCCACGATGATGACCATCACGGGGTACGTCAGGGTGCTGACGATCTTGGCCCTGGTCTTGGCGGAACGGTCGTAGTAGGCATGCAGACGCTGGAAGCAGCTCTCCAGCGTGCCGGACTGCTCGCCGGCGCGCAGCGTCTCGGTAAAGGTTTTGGGCAGGTAGGGGGCATTGTTCTCGAAGCTCTGGGCCAGAGAATAGCCGGCGCCCACCTCCTCGGAGACCTTATCCAGCATCCGGCGGAGGTATTTGTTCTTCGTCTGGGCGGCTACCATGGACACGCAGCGCTCCACCGACAGCCCGGAGGCCAGAATGATGGCGAATTGGGAGCACAGGAGCGCCAGCTCTTTCTCCTTGACCCGGAAGGCCACGGGGCGGGAGAGCACGCTCTCCTTCTTCTCGGGAACGGCCTCCAGCTTCGTGATGATAGCAACGCTCTCGCGGAGCTTGTCCGCCGCCTCAAATTCATCGTAGGCACGGAGCACACCGGAGACTTTCGCGCCGCCGGCGGTCTGGCCTTTATAGCGGAATGTGGTCATGGGCGCGGGGCGCTCCTTTCTGTGAAATCAGGTCTCGGCGGCGGTGTTGATGACGCGGGCGGCCTCCGCCGCGGAGGTGACGCCGGCAAGCACCAGCTCGCGGCAGCTTTCCCGCAGGGTGGTGAAGCCGTCCTGCCGGGCGGCGGAGAGCAGCTCGTCGCCGTCGGCGCCGTGGCTGATGCGCCGGCGGAGGCGGCTGTTGAGCAGCAGTATCTCGAACACGGCGCGGCGGCCGATGTAGCCGGAATGGCGGCACTCGGGGCAGCCGGCGCCCTTGTAGAAGGTGACGTCGCTGTCCTCGGGCAGGCCGAGAAGAAGCAGCTCCTCGGCAGAGGGACGGTAAGCCGTTTTGCAGTGGGGACAGAGCTTGCGGACCAGACGCTGGCTGACCACGCCCCGCAGGGCGCTGGACACCAACCAGGGCTCCACGCCGATGTCCTCCAGACGGTGGACGGCGGAGACGGCGTCGTTGGTGTGCAGGGTAGAGAAGACCAGGTGGCCGGTGATGGCTGCCCGCATGGCGATGGAGGCCGTCTCACCGTCGCGTATCTCGCCCACGGCGATGATGTCCGGGTCCTGACGCAGGATCGCGCGCAGGCCGCTGGCAAAGGTCATGCCGGTCTTTTCGTTGATCTGACACTGGTTCACGCCGGGAAGGTGGTACTCCACCGGATCCTCCAGCGTGACGATGTTCAGCGCGTCGCTGGACAGGTCGCGGAGCATATTGGACATGGTGGTGGACTTGCCGGAGCCGGTGGGGCCCACCAGCAGCACCACGCCGCTGGTGTTTTTCAGCAGGGCGTTGTAGTTGTCCAGGTCGCGGCCCTCCAGCCCGAGGACGGACTTGTCCAGCACCTGGGCGGACTTGTCCAGCAGGCGAAGGACGATCTTCTCACCGTAAACGGTGGGCATGGAGGAGATACGCAGGTCAAGGCTGTGGCCCCGGACGGAGAACATGGCGTGGCCGTCCTGGGGCACCTTGTGCTCGGCAATATTCATGCCGCCCATGATCTTCAGGCGGGAGATGACGGTGTTCTGCAGATCGGCGGGAACCGTGAGCACACGCTGCAGCAGGCCGTCAATACGCATACGCACCAGCATTTCACCCTCCTGGGGCTCCAGATGGATGTCGCTGGCGCGCTCGGTGAAGGCGCGCTCGATCAGAGAGTTGACAAAGCGGATGGTAGGGGCCGAGGCCTCCGGGTCGGCGGTGTCCCGGGCCATCTGGGCGGGGATGATGTCCTCGCCGGCGCCGGCCTCGCGCTTCATCTCCTCGATGACGCGGGCGGTGCCCTCGCTGCCATACAGGCGCTCGATGGCCTGCTCCACCGCCTTGCGGGTGGCGATCATGGGGATGATGCGTTTGCGGGAGGCGGTCTTGACCTCGTCCTGGGCCACAAAGTCCAGGGGGTCGTGCATGGCCAGGTACAGGCGGTCCTGCACCAGCTTTACCGGGACCACGAGAAACTTTTTGGCCAGGTTCCGGGGGACGTATTTGGCCAGCTCCACGGGAATGGACACGGCGGTCAGGTCCACGAAGTCCACGCCCAGCTGCACACGCAGCGCGTCAATGAGCTGCGCTTCGGAGATAACCCCCTGCCGGATGAGAACATCGCCCAGACGCTGGCCGTCCTCGCGGGGCAGGGCCAGGGCCTGCTCCAGCTGCTCGCCGGTGATGATACCGGAGGAGACCAAAAGATCACCCAGCCGCATATATGCCACGGAATACACCTCCAAACGGTAAAAAAACACAAAAAAATAAGTAGGGGCGAAAACGCGGGACGCAGTCTGCGCCTCGCGGTAGTGTTTTCAACCCCTACAATACCCTACTGTATGTAGTGAGAATTACTATACTGCATTTTCTCCGTAAAGTCAATTCCTTTTTCGACATTTTTCCACATAAAATCGGCAAAAATGGAGGGTTGATGCGTGAAAATCATGCGCTCATATGACAAATTTCAGAAGAACCTGCAACAAATCCGATCGTGTGATAAGAAGCTGTTAACAAGCATGGTTCAGAAAAGCCAACCCTTTTTACGGCGGGGCGGTGGCGGCGGGTCCCGGCGGAAGGGTTTATCCACCAGAATGATGTCATCGCCGAACTTCTGGACGCACTCCCAGGGGATGTAGTAATCCTCGCCCCGGCCGAACAGCCCGAAGAACCGGCAGGGACCGAAGACGATCAGCGCCTTGACGGAGCCCTCCGGCACCGTGACCTCCACGTCGCCCACACAGCCAAGGCGGCAGCCGTCGCACAGGTTAATGACCTCTTTGCGCCGCAGCAGCGAAAATTTGCACAGCATCGGTGTCACCTCCTGCCGTCAGGATATGCGCGGCGGAGGCTGTCCCATACCGTCGGATCTTAGGGCTTTTCGCCGGGGAGAATAACCGCCGCACCGGCGGGAAATACTGCCACTATCACGAAAGAGGCAGGTGGCGTCATGCGGGGCAGAGTGGAGATCAGCGGCATCAACACAGCGAAGCTACCTGTGCTGAAAAACGATGAGATGACGGCGCTGCTGCGCCGCGCCCACGCAGGTGATACAGCGGCGCGGGAGCAGCTGATCTGCGGCAATCTGCGGCTGGTGCTGTCGGTGCTGCAGCGGTTCGCGGGGCGGGGCGAGAGCGCCGACGACCTGTTCCAGGTGGGGTGCATCGGTTTGATGAAGGCCATCGACAACTTTGATGTGGAGCAGCCGGTGCGGTTCTCGACTTACGGCGTGCCCATGATCGTGGGGGAGATACGCCGCTATCTGCGGGACAACAGCGCCCTGCGGATCAGCCGCAGTATGCGGGACACGGCCTACAAGATCCTGCGGGCCCGTGAGGCGCTGCTGATGGAGACGCAGCGGGAGCCCACGGTGGAGCAGCTGGCGCGGTATCTGGACATTCCGCGGGAGGACGTGGTGTTTGCCATGGACGCGTTCAGCGATCCGGTGAGTTTGTACGAGCCGCTGTATGCCGACAGCGGGGATACGGTGTGCGTCATGGACCAGGTGCGGGACGAGAAGAACACCGACGAGGGCTGGCTGGACCGCATCGCGCTGAAGGACGCCATAGCCCGGTTGGACCCGCGGCAGCGGAGCATACTGGCGCTGCGGTTCTGCCAGGGGAAGACGCAGATGGAGGTCAGCAGCGAGATCGGTATCTCACAGGCGCAGGTGTCACGACTGGAAAAGACAGCACTGAGCAGCATCAGGAAGAATATGTGAGTATCCCCCGGCTTCGCCGGGGGATACTTGTGTCTTTTGCGTCTTTTGAAAAACGCCCTCTTTTCTTTTGGAAAAGTTTGGTGTATACTATATGCTGAATGAGTATTTGCACCGGAGGTACTGACTATGTTTGATAATCGACGGGAGATCATGCAGGATGTATTTCTGACGTATCTGCCCGCACAACGTTTCAAAACCAGCCGCATGACCGTGCAGCTGATCGCGCCTTTGCAGAGAGAGACAGCGGCGGCCAACGCGCTGCTGCCCGCTGTGCTGCGGCGGGGTACCGTCCGCTGCCCGGATATGGAGAGCCTGTCCGCCGCGCTGGATACGCTGTACGGCGCCAATATCGACTATACCGTCCGCAAAAAGGGTGAGCGCCAGTGTGTGGGTTTTGCTGCCGGCTTTATCGACGACGCTTTCACGCCCCACGGCGAGAAGCTGCTGGAGCCTGTGTCGGCGATGCTTGGCGAGCTGCTGCTGGACCCTGTGACCCACGGGGGACGTTTTCTGAGCAGCTATGTGGAGAGCGAAAAGGCCAACCTGATCGACGCCATTCGGGGCCTGAAGAACGACAAGCGTGACTGGGCGGATATCCGGCTCATGCAGGAGATGTGCGCCGGCGAGCCGTACAGCGTGCTGCGCCTGGGAGACGAGGAGACGGCCGGGCGTATCACCAACCAGTCACTGTATGTCCACGGGCAGACGCTGATGGCGTCCAGTCGGGTGGAGGTCATCTACTGCGGCAGCGCGGAGGCGCAGCGTGTGGAGGACGCAGTGCTCACGGCGCTGGCGGCGCTGCCCCGCGGCGCCCAGACGGCGCTGCCAGAGGTGCAGCGCATACAGGCACCGGATACGCCCCGGCGGATCGTGGAGACGATGGACGTGACCCAGGGCAAGCTGGCCATGGGCTACCGCTGCAGCAGCGACGACTATCCGGCCATGGTGCTGGCAAATCTGATTTTCGGCGGCACCAGCAACTCCAAGCTGTTTTTGAACGTGCGGGAGAGGCTGAGCCTGTGCTACTACGCCTCCAGCAGCTATGCCCGCAGCAAGAACATTCTGACCGTGTCCAGCGGCGTGGAGACCGCAGACTTTGAACGGGCGGAGGCGGAGATCGGCCGCCAGCTGCAGGCAGTGCAGCAGGGCGATTGGGAGGACTGGGAGCAGGAGGGTGCTCTGCAGGCCATCCGTGCGTCGCTGCTGTCACTGTCGGACTCTCAGGGTGCGCTGGAGAATTTCTATCTGGGCCAGATCGCGGCTGGGGTCGAGGAGACACCGGAGGAGCTGGCCGCGGCGCTGGAGCAGGTGACAAAGGAGCGCATCGTGGCGGCGGCACAGACGGTGAAGCCGGATACGGTGTACTTCCTGCGGGGAAAGGAGGAGGCGTAACATGGACAAGAAGCTGTATCCCCGCATCGGCGAGGAAGTGATATGGGAGACGCTGGACAACGGACTGCCGGTGTGCATCGTGCCGAAGCAGGGCTTTTCCCGAAAGTACGCGCTGTTTGCCACCCGTTACGGCGGCATGGATATGCGCTTTGAGCTGAAGGGACAGTGGCTGGACACTCCGGCGGGCATCGCCCACTATCTGGAGCACAAGATGTTCGACACGAAGGACGGCAACGCCCTGCAGGAGCTGGCGAAAAACGGCGCGGAGCCCAACGCCTTCACCTCCAACGCCATTACGTGCTACTATTTTGACTCTACGGAGAAGTTTTACGAAAATCTGGAGATACTGCTGTCCTTCGTGTCTGTGCCCTATTTCACCGATGAGAGCGTGGAGAAGGAACAGGGCATCATCGGCCAGGAGATCGGCATGATCGAGGACAACCCCGAGTGGCAGGTGTACAAGCAGATGATGCAGGCGCTGTACCGCAGCAGTCCCGCGCGGACGCCGGTGGCCGGCAGCGTGGAGAGCATCAGCCATATCACGGCGCAGACGCTGTATGACTGCCACAAGGCGTTCTACACCCCGGCAAATATGTGCTTGGTGGTGGTAGGCGATGTGGACCCCGAGACGGTGCTGGCCACGGCAAAGCGGGTGCTGCCGGCGGAGAGTGGGGCGATCATCCGGCGCGACTATGGCGCGGAGGAGAGTACCGACGCTGCCTGCGGCTATGCCGAGGCACAGATGGAGGTGGCCATGCCCACGTTCCTGGTAGGCTTCAAGTGCCCGCCCCAGCACGGAGGGGAGGCGCAGCACCGGTTTGCCGCCATCGGCGAGCTGGCTTGTGATGTGCTCATGGGCGAGTCCAGCCCGCTGTATGCGCGGCTGTACAGCCAGGGACTGATCAACGGCTCCTTCGGCGCGGCGTTCGACCTGCTGCCCGGCGCGGCCTATGCCTATGCCGGCGGCGACAGCAAGGACCCGAAGGCCGTGGCGGAGGCCATTCTGGACGAGGCGCAGCGGCTGGCGGCGGAGGGTGTGGACGGCGACTATTACAAGCGGATCGTCAACGCCAACTTCGGCGCGGCGCTGCGGGAGCTGAACGCCTTTGAGTCCATCGCCGTGTCCATGGCGGAGGGGCGGTTCCAGGGGTATGACCCGTACCGCTTCCCGGAGATATACGATGACATCACCGCGGAGGATGTGCGCGCGTTCCTGCGGGAGAACTTCACGCGGGCGCACATGGCGCTGTCGGTGATCGCGCCCAAGGAGGGATAACATGAACGTGAGGATCATGGCGGACAGCCCCATCCGGTTTCCGGGGCTTTTCGGGGACTGGGCCTTTACCGGCTCGTCCGTAGCCTTCCATATCGGAGGAAAGGCCATTTATTGGTACGGAATCATCATCGCGCTGGGCGTGCTGCTGGCGCTGTGGTTCTGCATGAAGCAGAAGGAGAAGTACGGGATCACCGAGGATAACTTGATGGACGGCGTGCTGTGGGGCATTCCCCTGGCTATCGTGGGGGCGCGGCTGTACTATGTGCTGTTTTATCTGGACCGGTTCAAAAAAGCGGATGGTTCCTTTGACTGGGCGGAGTCCGTGGCTATATGGGACGGTGGATTGGCCATCTACGGCGGCGTGATCGCGGCGGTGCTGGTGTGCTTCGTGCTCAGCAAAAAGCGGGGCTTCAAGCTGGGGGCGCTGACCGACCTGATCGTGATGGGGTTCCTGATCGGGCAGGCGGTGGGCCGCTGGGGCAACTTCATGAACCGGGAGGCCTTCGGCGCGGAGACGACGCTGCCGTGGCGGATGCAGCTGACCACCACCGCGGGGACGCTGGTGGAGGTGCATCCTACGTTCCTGTACGAGAGCCTGTGGAACGTAGTGGGGCTGCTGCTGATCGTCTTTATCGTGGCGAAGGGACGCCGCTTTGACGGTGAGAACACCTGGTTCTACTTCCTGTGGTACGGTATCGGACGGTTCTGGGTCGAGGGGCTGCGGACCGACAGCCTGTACCTGTTCAACTGGACCATCGGCGGCGAGCCCATCCGCGTCAGCCAGGCGCTGAGCCTGGTGATGGTGCTGGTGTCGGCGTTTATGCTGCTGTACAACATCAAGCTGCATCCCCACAAGCCGGAGGAGCTGTATGTGAATATCGCCGCGGCACAGAAGGCGGCAGAGGGCGAAAGCGCGGACGGCAGCGCGGAGTGACGCGATGCGGCTTCGGCGCGGTGTACAGGTCCATTGCAGAACACTATATGCAGCCTTCTTTCGGAACGGGCGGCGCTGTAAAAAAAAGAACACCCACGGCTGAAGCCGTGGGTGTTTTGTCTGTATCAGTGCCGCCGCGCGGTGAGGTAGTGGTTGTTGTAGTACGTCTCGGACAGGGAGGTGATCACCACGCAGTGCCCGTTGTAGTAGGAGGACGAGGCGTGGATGAACTGGTCGCCGCCGATATAGATGCCCACATGGGAGGCGGTATAGCCGTAGTCCTGGAAGAATACCAGATCGCCGGGCTGCAGATCGCTGCGGGAGACCTCGGTGCCGTAGCTGAGCTGGCTGGTGGCGCCGTGGGGCAGCTTGATGCCCACCTGGGCGAAGACATACATGGTGAAGCCGGAGCAGTCGAAGCCGCTGGCAGAGGAACCGCCGTAGACGTAGGGCACGCCCAGATACTGCTGGGCAATGGAGACGATGCTGCTGCCGGAGGCGGAGGCGGCCGGCGTTGTCGGGGTCTCGGCAGGTGCTTCGGCGGGAGCCCCTTCGGTCGTTGTATTCTCGGCGGGCTTGTCCGCCGTGCCGGTCAGGGCGGAGGTGGGGCAGATCAGCACGTACTGCGAGGCCACGTAGCCGCTGATGCCGTTGTAGGTAACGGCGAACCAGCCGCCGGACTCAATGCCGGTGACGGCGATGACCGTGCCCTGAGATACGGTGCCCAGAGAGGTGCTGCCGCTTTTGGCGGCGGTACGGATGTTCAGCACGTCCGCGGTGACACGTCCGGCGCCGTTAAGGCCGGAGGCGGTGTCGTAGCGGGTGACATACTGGGCAGCCACATAGCCGCGCTTGCCGTCGAAGGAGATACGGTACCAGTCACCCTCCTGGGCGGTGAGCTCGATAACGGCGCCCTTGTCCAGGGTCTTGAGGATGTCATAGCCGGTGCCTGCGCCGCTGCGCATACGGACGCCGGTGCCGGAGATCACGCCCAGTGCCTGAACGGCGGTGGAGACGGGCGCCTCGTCGGCCTCGGGCGTCTCCTGGGGCGGTTCTTCCTCGGCGGCCTGTGCGGCAGCAGCCTTGGCGGCGTCCTCGTTGTTGAGCAGGGCATCCTCGGCGGTCTCGCCGCCGGGATGGGCCGTCAGCGCCGCGGCGCCCAGCAGGCCGGAGAACAGTGCTGTCTCGGGAGAGGGCTCAGTGGTGCCGGTGGGCAGGGCGGAGACGGAGGCAACGGTCAGGGGCACGGCGGGGGCGGCGTCGGTCATGCTGGCGGCGGCACCGCCGAAGTTGACCACCGCGTCACCGCCGATGACCAACAGCGTGGCCAGAGCCACTGCCAGTGCGGAAAAAATACGCTTCATGGCTTACAGCTTGCCGGCGAGGGCACGCTCCAGCCAGATGCAGCCCACATCCATGGCGGCATAGAGGCTGTCCTTCTCGGATTTCTTGACCACGCGGTCCCGGGACTTGAGGTCCGGGTCGGTCAGCTGAAGCTGGACGGATACACGCTTGGCCACGTCCATGTCCTGCTCCTTGACGGTGTCGAGAATTTGCAGCAGGACGATGTATTTGTCCGCCATGCTGCCGTAGTAGATGAAATTGTCCACCCGGCGCA
>ERZ1034998.588-NODE-588-length-23408-cov-12.964544_pt1 | contig 23408 bp, 22 predicted proteins | sample MGYA00520621_ERZ1034998 | MGnify/ENA primary metagenome ERZ1034998 (study PRJEB33766, sample SAMN09781748) | gut metagenome | biome: gut microbiome | host: Homo sapiens | place: Madagascar | study: EMG produced TPA metagenomics assembly of the PRJNA485056 data...
TAGTGCAGCTCACTTGTAATGAGCAGGTCGTAGGTTCGAATCCTACTTGAAGCTCTACATAAGAAAGGCTTCTCTTCAGGCAATTTTGCTTGAAAAGAAGCCTTTCAGCTTTCTTGTAAGATGATGTCTCGTTGCTGTCCACTCATAATTTTCCTCCTTTATCCTTACACAAAGTTCAGAATAGATTTGAGCCTGTCCTGAACCTTATTGAGCACCTGGATGGTGTCTTCGTTATTCTTATCCTTCTTGTTTTCAAGAAGAATGATAGCCTTCTTTATCAGCTTGCAGTCCTCTATGGATAAAGGCATTTCAGTGATAGAATAGTCAGGGTCAGCGTATCTGTAGTATATTCTATCATAAACCTCGATAGGAGCATTGTAGCCCAGTTTGTCAGATCTCATAATCTGTATATCCATCTGAACAGTTCTGGCGCATACTCCTTTGGTGATTCCCTCCATGTCGTAGAGAGCGTCGCTACATGCCTCCACGAGATCATCGAGAGTCCATCTTCTGTATCTGTTTCTTAAACAGTTGTCTATAGTTTTGTACCTTATTAAGGCATTCTTATTTGCTGGCATAGTTCTTTCATTTAAACGTAAAAAAATGGTTGGATTTCATCCGACTTTTTCTCGTAATTTCAGAGCAGATGCAAGCAGTTGACTAAAAAGAAAAAGTTGGATTCTCCCGGCAAGGAAACTCCAACTCTTCTATATTTTCAGCATTCTCTGCGGGGCGTGCTGCTATGATGCCCGATAGAAATAACTATGCAAATAATGATGTGGGAATCCTATACCGGCTGTATCTGTTGTACTTGATATATGTACATAACTGTTCCGTTCAAAGCGTCGATAACTCTGAACGAATGATTGTGATGTTATGTGCATATAAAGTCTCATTCCGTATAGGATTTTTCTTGTTTCTTTTATTTCCTTGTCTAATTTGCGTGCAAAGGTACAAAAATGAAACGAAATCTTTTTGCGTAGTCGTTATAAAATGGTATGAACATGAAATATTTATATAAAATGTATCGACTTACGAAAGAATAACACTCTGCCAAAGGTACGACAATAACATTCCTCCATGCCTTAGTCAGAAGGTGCCAGGCAAAACTAAACACTTTGCTCGGCACGTTCTTCCTTTGTCATGAAAAGAGTATTCTTCACATCAGACTTGCTCTATTGCCTTTGGCGCACTTTGTAAAGTAGAAAAATCTTCCCGATCCCAGCCCGAAAAGGCTTAACGAAAGGGAGAAAAATAATTTTTATGACTATGGCAACAGGTTACAACAACCGCCTGATTACTCCTGACTTGGAGAAATCAATGAAGGACTATCCGCTTTATTCACAGGATAGTAAGAAGAAGGATGGTCTTTGCATCGCAGTGTTTTTCATCGGCAATGCACGTTGGTATATTCTTGAAGGACAGCGCATTCGTATTCCACGGCAGCTCGTCCACGCAGCCATCATTCTATATGCCCATTAAATTTCAATAAACTTGGCCGGATCAAATCCGTTCATCAGGTGTTCATCTTCAAAAACATAGCCCATTTGATTGCTGATTATACGAGTACCGCCAATCTCAGTGTCAATGTTGGTGTGCGAATGCCCGTAAATCCATGCATCGATCCTGCTGTCAGCTATCAGGTCTCCGTATTCACTGGCAAAGGCGCTGTTCAGCACGGAACCTCTATGATACGGAGCCACCACCTGAAGTGTCGGCAAATGATGTGTAACCACGACAATATGGGCCGCAGTGCTTGCCTCGATGCTTTTCCGGATAAAACCAATACACGTCTCGTGCATCAGGTTGAAGTCATCCACCTGAAGCAACTTCCCGCCGAACTTTATCTGGTGAAAGTCATTCATGCCTTTCCACACGAAATACTCGTCGTTCGGATTGATACGAGACCAGAGTGTACTCAGGACGAAGTCAATGTCATTGACATGAACAACCTGATTCTGGTAGTAACCGATATTCTCCCGGAACATCCATCGCCATTGCAGGCCTCGTTCCATCACGTCTGAATAGTTATAATATTCGTGGTTGCCCGGGACAATCAGAACCTGCCGGTAGTTCTCTGAGGCCCATTTCCAGAACTTCGTCAACGGAGCGACCTTATCCTTGAGATAGAAAATATCCCCGGCCAACACCAAGACATCGCCCGTTACAGGCAATTCATTGTTTTTCAAGTATCTGCTGTTCTCCTGGAACTCCATGTGCAGATCACTCATGTACTGTATTTTCATCTTATTGTTCTCCTTTCTTCGCTTGTTCAATTTGTTTCTCGATGATTGCCTTCACCTGTGCAAAAGAGACAGGTGTGAAATCATTGTTGTCCACTCCGACATCATATTGTGTCGGAAGAAGCATACTCAGCCTGGGCGCATCCTTTCCGGTATTGTTTGTGCTTGTATGCACGTGTCCAAAAAGCTGCCATGTACCATTGTATGAGCCGCCATAACAAAGGAACGGACAATGATTCAGATATATCTTCTGTTTATCTACTTCGATATACATCTGCATTGATATATGCTCGAAGTATTTCGTATAATTTTGTCTCAGGTTCTTGATGTCGTGGTTGCCGGAAATAAGGTAAATTTTCCCGTTCAGCCTGTTCAGTACATTTATCCATTCGGCAGAACCTCCCAGGCAGAAATCCCCCAGGTGGAATACGATATCCTCCGGACCTACCACACGGTTCCAGTTGGAAATAATTGCTTCATTCATGTGTGACACATCCTTGAAAGGTCTGTTGCAGAACCTGATGATATTGGCGTGGTTGAAGTGAGTGTCGGATGTAAAGAACACCCTGCTTCCATCAAATTTATAATTCATATTTTTTTCATTCATGCGCATCTCTGCGCGGTTAATAATATATTACAATTCTACCTGTGGACGGAATTGACGGAGAAGAGTTCATCGCCCTAACGTCACCAACAGGCACAAAAATAAACTGCAAGCCGAATGCAGATCCGGGCATTGTCCGGAATATGCTGAGGCGTAGCGTTTATTGTAGATCAAAGATCTAAAATAAAACCGTCGAAAAGTTTGGTAATGACTCTCCGACGGTTTTCGTATATCGCATCAATGGGATACCTGCATCAATGTATCCTCGATGGTTTATCAGACGTTCGTCGGAAAATGTCTCCAAAAGTATAGAATGCTCCAATGCCCGAAGGATGGACACGCAAGCCCCCTTCAAGGCATTTGATACCTTGATCAGATAAGTTTGTCCAGTTGTTCATTCTTCTTTGCCGCATTGTAAACTATATGTCTTTTGATTCAATCAACTCCGCAAAATTATGGTTTTTCTTGAGAACCGGCAAATTTCTTTATAAAAATACCAGGCATTCTGGATAATACGAATCTGCTATTTATATTTTTAGCAATAAAGTCAATACACATTAGTTGCACATTGTAATCATTTTGCTATCTTTAAGGAAAATGGCACAATCAGCTCTTGCAATTAGATTGGACTCCGATTTGAAAATGCAATTCGACAGTCTTTGCGAAGAATTCGGTATAAGCACCAACACGGCGTTCAACATTTATGTGCGCCAGGTGGTCAGAAGCCGTCGTATTCCATTCGCCATTGAAGCTCCTGCAAAGGATGACATAATGAACAAAGGACGTGCAGCATTCTATGAGATGAGACAGGCAGCCGCGGATGCAGGCATTCAAGATATGTCTCTTGACGAAATAAATGAGGAGATAAGACTTGCCAGAGAGTCAAAGTAATGAAGGCATACGTTGCTCAACTTTCTTGACAGCATCACATAATATGCATATATTTGCATTGCCCATCTCCGTTATGGTGACGCACCACCGGAAATGGTGCGCGTTTTTGTGCAACTTTGGCGCCCAAAATAGGCCCAAGAAAATGCTTTATATTGACTCTCAGATGATTAAGCGTGCGTATCGGATAATAAAACCACGTAAGTTATTGATATACAATTAGTTATATGTGCACCAGATGTACAGCCTTCTGCAATTAAGCAAAGGGCTTTTTTTTATTGATAATCAAATGCTTATAAATATACGAGAATTCCAAATAATAACATACCTTGGTCACAAGTTGTACACCTTTTTGGACGCATGTTACATCGATGGTGAATATGTGGACATTGTGTGACATACTGTGACATACTGTGACAATGCGTGACATCATTGGAGGCATCAACCAATCAAGCATAGAAGGTATGAACAAGATCACTTACACGAAACATTGTGAGTTCAGCGGGACAGAGTTCACAACACCTATTCATTTGCGCCGCTACTGCAGCAAGAGTTGCGTACGAGCCGTCTACAAAATGAGACTTAAGGAAAAACTGAAATCCGATGCTGTCAAGACACTGGAGAGAAGCCATGGGCTCATGCCCGAGGTCTGCTATTTCAGCGTGACACAGACCGCATCAATCTTGGGCCTGTCCCGGATGTCTGTCTATCGGATGATATACGACGGGCGACTGAAGGCCACGAGGCTGTCATCCAGGGCCACAAGAATCAGTCGAGAAGACATTGAAACCACTATGATTGCGCAGAGGCTGTTCTCCTCTGCCGATTTCTACACATTTAACGACATTCTGAAGATGACCGGACGCTCCAGATCCTGGACTTTCAATTTTCTCAGGAGGAACGGAATCACTCACACCTGCCATTCCGGCATCAGGCACTATGACAAGTTCCTCTTTGACAAAGTTTGTATAGATTCTCATAGTTTTATATATTCCTATAGATGCATTAGCTTCTTACTCGAAGTCCTTCACAGTTTTTGTGCTGTCATAGATGATTTCCACGTTTTGCTGCTTCACTATCTCAAGATAATCCTCAATCGGTATCAGACCGACAGACTTGCGAAGTGAGTCAAGTTTGTCTGGATCTTCGACCGGCCAGATGTATATCACCGTCTTGCCCTCCTCGACCAATGAATATGCCTGCGTGCCGTATTTCTGAGGCTTACCGGAATTCATCAGCATACGGTCTTCCATTGTGACAAAATTATTCATGGACAAATATCCTTTCTCCACTGCAACACGAAAGAGTCCGATGTACTTGTTCATGATCTTGAGATCGCTGTGGTCAATCACAAGGAAGATAGCTTTGTTTGCCGCATCAGAAAGGCCGGAAGGCCAGCCGTATGTATCAAGGATTCGTGAGACTGATACCAGATTGGTGATGTCTGTCTCTTCCATCTTCAATGCATATTCTATTGCTTCCTCCTGCGTGACATTACCTGTAGCCACCTTTGCCCACTCTGCGCATACTTCCTGGTCTTTTCGACCTATATCGCAAAGGAGTGAATCAATCTTTGCCCTCATATCAGCCTCACGTCTGAAAATCAGAACCGGATACTTTCCTACAATAAGAGCCGGTATCACCCCTGTTTCAGTCGAATAGTCCATGTCAAGCTTGTCAAGAACAGAACCATTGAAGACAACCTTGTCGTATGGATAATACTGGATATTCTTGAAGATTTCCTTGTGTTTCTTTGTGGCTATTTTCTCCCCATTATAGCACCATGTCTGCATGAAGGAGTATCCAAGGAATTTCTTTCCGAACCTTTACTTGTCCTTCTTGCCTACAGCGATGCATTCGGTGGTCTGCATTCTCAATGCCTCCACCTCTGCCGGAACATCTACATATATCGTGTCTGCCGTTCCTGTTTGGGCACTTACGGAACAGCAGACTAATGCTGCGAGTATTGTTATGAGCTGTTTCATGTTATTCTTCTATTTCTTTGATGATATTGTCGAGAAGTCGCTCTTTTCTTATATCTATCAAGATGCTGATTCCCACCATTATAATCATTGCAGTTACTGATATAATCAAAAGTTCTTACTGATGGATAATTACACGAGAATAGAGAAATTATGGCCTGTTCATATCCTTTGAACAGGATTCATACCCATACACCCTCACATCCATCGCCTTCCCACCCTTCACCACGGCCCCTGCCCTGGTCTCCTCCAGCACCCGGGCCGATGCCAGGTTCTCCGGGAACACCTCGCCGATGATGCGATCCAGAGCCATTCACAGAAAGCAACCCCTCAGATCTGCCGACCTGCTTTCTTGCCGATGCTCTGTGATCAAAACGGTGTCTGAATAAAATATCCAATCGATTTAACGTTGCGAAACTCTTCGGTCATTCTCTCAACAGAAATGCGGCTACTTGATGTCGTTCAATAGTCTATTGAAATTATAAAAAATGTCAACTTCCGACATGTTCAATTGATTGAGAACTATTCTAATATTAGTCCTTTTGTTATACGGAGCATCAGTTTCAGTTAGAATTTTTTCTCTGGGTATCTTCCCAATAATAGACTGCCCGTTCTTTGACCGACACATGGATTCATTAATTGAGAAATAAAAACCTCGCTCTATAATTGCGGGTATTAAATCCACTGGCCCGCTATACCAATGGAATATTACATTTTTAATTTCAAACTCACATAGCATATCCAGCAGCTCTTTTTCTGCATTGCGTGAATGTACGCTCACTATCTTTTTCTTTCCTTTGATAGTAGCTAGCACTTCCCAAAGCACGGAAATCTGCTCATTCTTTGTAGCAATTCCTTCTGTGGAAAAGTCCAGCCCGATTTCTCCTATATAGGATGTCTGGTCAACCAACCGCTTAAATAAAGTCAGTTCTTTTCTGTCTTCAGCAGCGAGCAACGGATGTAGCCCCAATGCTAGCCTGATATGCTTATACCCGATCAAATGTGATTGCCCCATCTTGAAATGACTGGGCAAATTGGTCATCCCAATAACTATATCTCCAGCCTTTTCTTTAGCAGAAATATATCCCTCGGGGTTTGGCATCATATCAAAATGGCAATGCGTATCAATTATCATACTCTAAACAATCGCTTCACTTCATCTGACGCATCGTCTCTTACCCATTGCTTAATTTCATCACGCGTCCGCATGACAACCATGGCATATTTTTCAACCTTGTCCAAAGGCAATGGGCCATTCACCAAAAGTCCACGCTCTATTTCCTGTAATGAAACATTCTTTCTGATGTAACTAACAAGTGCGGGCATATCTGGAATCGTCATCATCCCCCGCTTTTGTGCATTGAACACATCAGTACCTACAGTTTCAGAAACATTTATCTTATGCAAAGCCGCTCTCCTGTAAATGCAAGGCATACATACACCGCAATGAGAGGCATGTGCATCATCGCGAATATCCTTTCTTGTTCCTCGCTTACCACAAGAACATGAATACTTATAGGTAGCCAGAAGCATCTCTCTGTCCGCACAATTCTCCACCATCTCTCCCTTTGTACACGTCTGATAATCATTGACCATACAATGATTCAGCCCAATAGATTGCAAGAAATTTTGCATCAATTGAAGGAAATGTGGATGTGTTGTACGAGTACTGCACGTACTGCGACGTGAAGGGGTTAGAGGATAGTTGAGCGATATGGTCCCATTCTCTGGAATATGCACTGGCATCACTTTATCTATAGAATCTGCCACCAACACCGCCATACTCAAAAACAGGAAAGAGCGCGAACGTAATGTGGTTTCCTTATGGTATTTATCACCATTCACATCATGCTTCTCCATATCCACACGGGTGGGCAGATAATGGTTATGACGGTATTTACGACGTAAAACTTTCAAAATGTCTTCCTGGTCCGACTTCGCACCTTTGAACATGGAATCAGTATGTGATACCAGGCAAACACAGTCGTACGAAGAATGTAGTTGGTTAATTGCCCCAATCAGAGAATCCAGACCACCGGAGAATAGATTCACAACCTTATGCTTCTTTCTGAAGTTGTCTGAATATACCTTCTGCTTTTTCCCGCATCTGTACAGGTACTTGATAGCCCGCTGCTCAAACGATATAGACCAAATATCACCTGTTAGGAAATTCAACGTCTTTTCCAGTGCATCTTTCCCATTCTCGAACAACGTGGTATTTTCAACTGGGAACGCCACTTCTATTTCTCTGCTCCAACCATCAAATCCGAAACTCTCACGGGGTAGCAGTATATCTATACCATAGACCAAACTTGCCATAACAAAGAGATCGAAAGCCGGCCCTTCCTGCCGCTTGGTAAATTCAAACAGGTTTCTGTACTCAATGTTAAGAGCCACCTCGGTCACCTCCGAAGTTCCATAACTAAGTACAATCCCAGCAAAACCATACGGAGTTTGTGGATGGGACATAGAAATATTAACTTTCATAGTCTTCAAATGCTTTTAATGTGTCACGGAAGATTTCCTGCATCAGACCTTTACCATAGTCTGTGTTCCAATCCACCTTTCTCAAATCCCTATGTTTCGATGTAGTTTTAGTCTTCTCCACAATATAATCTTTCAGGTCTTTATAAAAGCCCTCAGTCTCTCTAATACCCTTCTCCTTGATGAGTTTCTCGAAAAAATCAGTACAAAGATGCTCATACAAGTAATTGCCGAAATACTTGACCAGTATTTCTTCTTCACCATAATCTTTTATGGCATTCTCAAAGCCATCACCCAGTTCTTCCAACATTTCTGCATTTGCGCCTATCTCCTCCAACAAATCCCGCATAGCGGCTTTTGCCGCTACTTCATCTTGTGTGCCTGCATTTTCCGCACAGTGTTCAAGAATAACGTTGATGGCTTGATTGGCATCTTCCACTTCAAAGCCACCAGCGATAAAGTTAAACGCATTCTTGAATCCATCATTCTGAATACTTCCAATGAAAGAACCTAAACGTTGAGCCGTCTTGACACCAGCTCTGCCGCCAGTGCTTGAGCCGCCAGAGGAAGCCCCTTGCGAGCCACCTAGGTGCGAAACCGTGTGAGACATCACGCTGCCAAGGGCATGACGTGTAGGATGCCCGTTATTTACAGCTCTCGACACTGTACTGCTCAAGGGCCCCCAGGTGGGGCTACCTTTTAATCCTCCGTATGCTTTAGATGTTCCCATAAGCACATCAATTCATTAAGTCTTTATACTCCAAATGGCTTTCTGCTATCCTTTCCACAATCACTTTCAGGGCAGGCGTTTTCTTAAAGCCAACAGAGGAACACATGGAGCGAAATTCATTGCCACAGGCGCAACCATCTTCAATCATAAACTCATACAGATTGAATATTTGCTTTCTTTCTGCGCTATTAGCAGAAGCGCGTCTTGCCAGTTGACTGTAAATCTCATGCTGCAAATTGTCTTGCAGTCCCAAAACATCCGTTTTAATTTTCTGATGCAGCAGGTTGTCACTCTGTCCTTTCACCATAAGGGACACAATAATCTGGGTGACAACAGGCGGAGTCATGGAATCCTTCATGGACTCCAGCCTGTCGCGAGAAATCCAGAAATAATCCCTCAAATCAATATTTGCCAAGAAAGGTTCAGAGTCTAGCCACTTGATTATTTTGGCATCTTTCCATGATTTATATTTGTCTTCTATCTCGTGTTCTCCGTCTTCGTTTTTCTTTTCAAATTTCTTGAGTTCCTGCGCATATCCTTTGTTTTGTGCCTGCCAACTGTATAGATCAGCAAACATATTGGGTTCTGCATACTCCAGTATCATTAGCTTTGCTAAAACGTCATCCTTAAAGTCTGTCAGTTTTGCTACATCAGCCAACTTCTTTCGCAGAATAAAGGTATTGAGGAATCGTTTGATTTGTCTGGGATTACCATCAAGGTTTCCTGCAATCAGCGGTGACAATTTTAAAATAAGAGTAACTTTATCCTCCAAACGCTTTCTAACTACTTTGTCCGTGATTACTTTCTTAACTTGTTCTATCCCGAACACGCTATATCGGTCTGTTTTTCGGAAATCCTTAAATGCTGTGATAACATCACTCATACCGTCCTTACCAAATTCATCTTCACAGAACAGGAGCGTAATATATGTCTCAACCTCTGTGTCTGACAGCTTAGGCAGGTTATATGGTACCTGAATGAGTTTTTCAAGATAATCCACGACCACCCGTTTGTTCTCCTTTTCATCATCACGAGCCATCAAATCCTTGTATCTGTGCCGTATGGCATCTCTAACAATACGTTGGTCTGCACCTATAATGAACGCAGTATTATCTACATTCAAAAATAGTTTTATCGCTTCCAAATTATCTATGATTCTGTCCGGCAAGCACCTATCCAAGTCATCAATCAGCACAATGAGTTTCTTGATATTCGCCTCATCAAGCATTTCCTTGAAGTTATCCCTAAACTTGCGCACCACCTGATACTGTTCTTCCAAGCTTGGCGTTTTATCCTCTTTCAGATACTTTTTCTTGAATTTGTCATAATCCAAATCCTTGATAGCATCTGCAATTTGCTGAGGGTTTTCTGTCAGACCTTTGATCCATTCAAAAATCTGCGGGCCAAAACTCAAACCACCTGTCAATGAAGCGGCCACCAGTGGTACTGCCACATTCTTAACACCGAAACCGATTGTACGCATCCAATTGACGGACTGGGCAAGTTTCTTTATTTTGTTTTTAGCCTTCCTTGGCAAGGATTTGTTGCTCTTAAAACTTTTGAGAATAGCCTCAATCAGAGCCGCTTTAGCATCATCATATCCCTCAAAAACCCAACCATTGAACTGGAGACAAACGGTGCTCTTATCGTTTTCAGCATCATATGCCTTCTTTAACGACTCCATAATGCTGGACTTGCCGCTGCCCCAATCACCAAACACGCCTATGGTAATAGGGAGCATACCCGGTTCGTCAATCAGCCCCTTAATGAGGTTTGCATGGACATCAAACCCAAGGTAGTCTTTTTCTGCTATGTTATCTGACCACATAACTTATTATCGTTTCATTCCATCATCTATACTTCACTTCCCCGCCAGAAACGCTTCTATCTTCTTCCGCTTTGCCTCTTGATACTCCGAGAACGAGCGTCCTCGTTCGGTTACAAAAGCAATAATCTGTTCCATCATCAGATGAAAAGATGTGGCGAAGAGCCCTGGAATCCTATAGTGTCCCGTTCGGTAATGAAGTTTACTGTTAGCTATACCCGTAGGGGTGTTATCAAAGGCTTTCCTTGGGTCAGCACCGCCGATTAACTGATGGTTCAGTTGCTTCATCCGCTGGCTTCTCTTTGCCCTAGTTATATATCGCAGTTTCAGGATCTCGGACGGGAGGTCTTTTTCAAAGCAATAATACAACCAAATCTCAATACAAGGATTACTGATAATCCACTGACCATAGTCATCTTTTGCCTTTGTTGACAGAGCCGACACCAACTGACTTTCAAATTCATCCACGTCAGAAACAAGAAACACTTTGTCAACCTTGCTCAATCTATACTCCTTGCCGTCTACTATAATCTTTCCCTTCTTGCGGGCTTGCCGCCAGATATCATTCATCTGGAACGGCTGCAACCCTTGTCCTTTCTTACTTTGGAACAACACCTGAACGCAGGAGCCTAGCATCTTGTCATTCTTCAAATTCCTGAAATACACTTTCTCCCTTTCCTCGCCTCCTGATAGAACATATACGATAGCGGGGAGCAATATAGCTCCGCCCTTTTTGTGGTCTTTCGAATAAGACCATTTGGCCTTGCCTTTTATAAGTTTCCTACTAATAGGCGGAGCTAGCAAGACGGGTTCGCGCAGGGGTTTGCTGCTCGTTCCTTTTTGATATGAAAGCTTATAAGAATCCATCAGAAGTTCAGTGTTCCAATAAATGGTATTGCTCCGAATCTACCGGCCATGTATCCGTTCTCAATACTGATTGTATTGTGAATCTTAAAGTCATTCAATGAATAGGGATGGCTTTCACCATTACTCTTTTCCACGAACCAAACCTCATCTGGCCTCAAAAAAGCCTGATCAAGGATGCACGTCTCGTGAGTGGAGAATATTAATTGTCCATTCGTATCTTTATCAGCAAAATATCTAACAAGCCCTCTCACCAGGTGTGGATGGATGCTGTTGTCCAATTCATCCACAACAATAGTTGCGCCTTCATATACCGCACTATAGAGATAAGGAGCCAGTATAAGCAACCGCACAGTACCATCTGACTGCGACATAATATTCATGTCAGCTGAATAGCCTTCCACGCCTGCCTGTTTGAAGACAAGCTCACTCACTTTCCTGATACCTTTTTCCAACGAAATAGCCGAGACATTTCTGTTGTCCACAATCTTCGTCAGCACCACGTCATCAGGCATCTTCTCCGTCCTAGAAAGTATCTTGTCCTCTTGAGGATTAGCGGCAAGCCATTTGTCAAAGTTCTCCGTTTTAACCTCTATTCCATTGAGTCCCAGACCAATCTCAGAAAACATGTCCGTTGCAAATTTCAACTGTTTGGGATTTTGCTTCAATTTGGTGATGATATCCGGATGGAAAGAATTCAATCCTACCACTTTCAGTTTTTCACCAAACCACTTTTGTGAAGAAGTAATAGCTACGTCATTCAACAACTGAACATTACTGTTGATTGTAAACAGGGACGCAAAGGGATGCTCAATAACCCAGTTACTGATAATATCCCTCATTTCTTTGGTTATATCACCTCTTAGCGTCACTTCACTGGCAGCACGCACAAATATCTCCACTCCGGGGTTATTAGTTCCGGAAGTTTTTAGGACCTCCTTCTGAATCCCGTTATCGTTGATCTCAACCGAATAAAAGAACACCTCCCTTTCCTCTGACTCATATTCAATTGCGAGGAAAAGAGGTTCATTCGTCTTTTGCGGTTTTAGACAGAACTTCCAATTCTTAATACTGTCAGCATCAAGAAAGGTATCAGATAAGACAAATCTCTTGATGAAACTGAGTGCTTTGATGAGATTTGACTTCCCCGCGCCGTTTGCACCATATATAACCGACATTTTCAGCACATCCGGGTTTGGATTATGCTGATAAATATGATGTGAGTGTGTCACACGTTTATGGTTCGGGAACAAGTCAAACTGTTCCAGGCCATTGAACGACAGAAAGTTCTTTATGATAACCCTTAATAACATAGTTGTTTATTTTTTGCAAATATACAAATATAAATTCAATCCGTGAAATATTCACGTGAAAATTCACGGGTCGGGCGATAATTTATTATGAAGGTTAAATTTGTAACTCTATATACAAATAGTACGGTCACACCTACGAAAAGATGGCCTTGGCACACATCCCGCAAATCCTTCGCGCCATTGGAATGGACCGCATCCTCACCGAATACTACTCTTGGCGCAGCCAGTCCTCAGACGAGGGCACTGAAAAAGTTATCAGACTTGAATGCCTGCGAGAATTGAGTATTTGAACGCAATTCCATTATTTTACTTTTAGGATGAATAATCGATTCTAAAGGAGCTGTTTTTGTAAATAGAGCGGATATCTGCCCTACTTCTTGCTTTTATCGGACAATATCCTGTTTATTCTCACAAGATTTGACATGAAGATAGCTACGGCACTCTGCATTGTGAATGCGTCAAGTCCGTAACTGATTGCCTTGTCAAGATGGAAAGGATGTTTAAGTTCAGAGTTTTTAGCTTCAACGATATATCGTTCACGATATTTTTCTTTGAACTCGTTTGTTTCTTGCCGTTGCTTTAACTCCTCCTGCTGTTTGGTCAAGATTGTTAGGCAATATTCTTTTCGTTCTCCACCCTTATAGCCACATTCTTTCGCATGATTGCATATTTTACATTTATGCGCATCAAAAATAAAACGGTATTGAAATTCTTTCTCTTTGTCTTTGAACTTGGATTTTTTAGATACTTGTGAATGGCCATATGTCCGGCGGGACATATAATCATACCTGCATCTTTGTTCAAGACAAAGCCGTTTCTCTCACTATGGCGACCAGTTGTGAGAATAGGATTAAGCTTTGCGACGAGTTCCACTCCCGCTTTCCAAGCATACTCCAGATTGTTCTGTCCGGAGTATGCACTATCGCCAATGACCTCTTTCAAATCGGGGATATTGACTTTCGCTTTGCCAATTAACAGAGGCAGTTCTGGTCCATCGCCTTTCTCTCCAGACGTCATCGTGGCGGCTACCACCAGACGTTCGGGCACGACTGCCAGATGCCCTTTGTAACCAAAAAACGCAGAGTCGGCTGTTTTATGCCCCACACGGGCATCAGGATCTGCTGACACCGTATAATGGTCCTTTATATCATCCACCATCTCTGCCAAAAGGTTAATCTTTTCCGACACTGCAGGAAGAACCGCAACTTTTTGACCACTCAAGAAGTTGAGTAGCCTTGCCACATAATCCATTTGTTTTTCCAAGTCGTCACCCTCATATTTTTCAGGCATCATGTCTTTCATATTGACGTCCGCTTCATATACAGACTTGCGGAGTATCTTAGCCTGCTTCTGCAACACTCCAGATGGAAGAAACTGCTTGGAACGTGTCGATGAGTGAGTGGAGTCCACGATTATTCTCTTGTTGATCTCTATCCCTTTCTCCTTTGCGACGGCTATTGATTTGTTGATGAGTGTATCCAGAAGATTCATGTCCTTTAGCCGCATCCTGCGGAACCTGCTCAAAGTGCTGGACTCAATGACCCTGTCTTCCGGGGCAAGCCCTAGGAAGTATTTATAGGACATGTCGTACATGCATTTGTCCACGAGATCCACATCAGATAGTCCAGATATGCTTTTTATCATAAGATACTTGAACATCCTCACTGGATCTTCAGCCATACGGCCATTATCCCGACAATACTTCTCGTTTAACTCATCATAGATAAAAGAAAAATCAACAAGTTCGTTGATTAGACGCAGTTTGTTGTCTTTTGGGACAACGACGTCATACAGAGACGAGTATTCAGAGAAGTGAATAGTACCTTGTATTGGAAGCATAACAATTTGTTTTTCAATATATTAAAGATACAAAATAATCTGCAGACGACCAAATATATAATGATTGTTTGCGGATTATTTGAACATGCTTCCATGCTATTCAGAGGACTTTTTCAGTGCCCTCGGGGGAGACTGTCTTAAAAGTATCTGATTGACAATCAACTCAGAGGTCCGGACTCGTCCAGCACCCTGAAAAAGGCGGATGAAACAAATTTAAAATAATCCATTGTGGAGTCAATTAATTTTAGTAACTTATTGTTAGTGACAGAGATAATAAGTTATGGCATTCAAAAAGGGCATAGACAGAGATCAAGTTCTTCTGTTTCCGGAGAGTCTGGACGAATACGTATCCGAAGATAGTCCCGTGCGCCTCATAGATGCGTTTGTTGAGCGTCTTGATTTGGCAGCAATGAACTTCCATGGGGTCGAGTCCAGGGAAATGGGGCGCCCCTCCTACAATCCTCAAGACCTTCTGAAGGTGTTGATATACGGATACTTCTATGGGGCGCGCTCTTCACGAAGGATGGAACGCGAGTGCAAGGTAAATGTGGAGGTGATGTGGCTTACGGGTAAACTCACTCCGGACCACAACACACTATCCGAGTTCCGGAAGAAGAACATCAAGTGCATGAAGCCGATGTTCCGAGAGTTCAACAAGTTCTGTATGGACCTGAACATGTTCTCGCTGGACTACGTTTCGATTGATGGAAGCAAGTTCCGCGCGGTGAACAGCAAGGACAGAAACTTCACGCTGAGCAAGTTGGATGACAGGCTGAAGCGATTGGACTCACATATTGATGAGTATCTGGCAGCCTTGGAGGAGAGTGATGGCGAAGAAGACGGCCGTAAGTTGAGCCGCGAAGAACTAGAGGAGAAGCTCGCGAAGCTTCAGGAGCGTAAAGCGAGATACGAAGGCTATCTTAAGGAACTGGAAGAGACCGGAGCCGGTCAGATGTCTCTCACAGATCCTGACGCAAAGCTGATGAAAGAGAACAACGGCTTCGGAGTTGGATATAACGCTCAGACTGCGGTTGACGCGAAAAGCCATCTGATAGCTGGGTTCGAGATGACGAACCATCCTACGGACCATGGTCTGCTGACCGAAGTTGCACGGGAAGTCAAGGAAGACATGGGCGTTAAAGTGATGGAAGCCACAGCAGATAAGGGCTACCATGATCCGCAGGATATGGCCAGGGCCCTTGAGAATGGGATTATTCCCAACGTCATCCAGAATGATGGCAGCTCGGTGGTTGATATCACGTATGACTATGAGGCGGCAGATGTGACTGCTGAGCAACTTGCAAGCACGGCGCCTGAAGACATCAAGACCTGCCTCCATGCGGGCTTGGTACCCCAGTGCATGGAGAGCATTCTCTCTGATGCCCGTGTGGAAGAAGTTGTGAAATATAACCGGGAGACCACGGACTCGGATATCGCAAAGATGAGTTTGGAGGAGATGATTTCAAAGGCTCGTGAAGGATACTTTGTCCGCGATGCGGAGCGCAATATGGTCATCTGTCCTCAGGGAGAAATCCTTCGCCCAAAGTCAGTAAAGAAGAGCGGAAATATCCGTTACTGCAACAAACTGGCTTGCAAGCGCTGTAAAGCCAAGTGTACGACTGCGAAGTTCAAGGAAGCCGACTTCTCGAAAGACTGTCTTCTCAAGAAAGTTGGTGGCTGGAAGAAGGATGACAAGAATGATGACGGGACGCCACGCTCAAGGGTGACACGGGAAGAAAGGAAGGTGGTTTACTTCAAGCTCCAAATGGATGAGAAAAAGATGGATAACAGGAAGTGTTTGTCGGAGCACCCCTTCGGAACCATCAAACGGACTATCGGTGAAAGCTTCTTCCTGCTTAGAAGGATGTTCAAGACCGAGGGAGAGATGGCGCTATACTGCCTCTCATATAACTTGAGGCGGGCGATGAACCTGCAGACAATGGATGAACTGATGGCCGGAATGGCAAAATAGTGGATGGAATAGTCCATATACTGTGGATAATGATGGTAACTCGGGAACGACTCTCTGAGAATCGCGTATTTGACAGGACCAGACCAGAATACAAAGAGAGCGCGAAAATCGCACTCTCAGAGTGGTTGATAACTGACTTTTAAGACGGTCTGGGGGGGGCTCAAAGAAGAACTCACAGGCTCCAAAGACGGAAAGCGTGGAGTTGCGCACTCCGAACGGAACGATAAGGCGTATCCATGGCGAGCTTAACAAAGGGTACCTGCAGTCAATCATAATCCAAGGTACGCCACTAAGGTCATCCTCAAGTCGGACATTGAAGACAAACAGCCGGAATACAGAATAATCCTGATTGCCGACCTCCTCCCCCCCCAGGCTGTCTTAAAAGTTAAACATTCCTTCGCGAGAACCAAGAATTCGTTTTAGGTCGTGTATGGGGATACGAACAATTTCAGTCTTTCAAGGACTTTTAAGACAATAATGGGGGCAAAATCAGTGTTTCGGCACATAATCAGTCTTCCCACTAATGGCATCATCAAGTATGGCCTCCACAAAGCCATCAGCTGCAAGATTTAACGTGGTCTCCTGCTCATTGCTCTCATACTCGTATTTCACCTCACAGATTTTTACCGCTCCCCAATAACGCGAATTAAGCCATGCGTCGTCTAAGGGGAAAACAAAGGAAGAACCCGGCTCCGGATTCTCAGGGAGTTGTCTCTCCAGTTCCTCCATTGAGTATTTTACATTGCCGTCGAAATCGCGGATAACATTATCTTTCGTTTCTATGGGAAGATGGCTGGCTTTAAGCCAGTATTCCGATTTTGATGTATAGAGCATAGACAACCTTTCCCGATATCGCTGAATGCTGAAATGAATCTGGTCGGCCCATCCCCCATCTATAGCAAACAAACAATGTCGACAATCCACATGGGTCGTGACAATGATTGATCCGAGGACCTCATTCCATTCAGGAGTTCGGAGTTCCTTCAACGAAATACCATGAAAGTCGGCGAATTTGATAGCTCCTTCCTGAAACCCTTTGCTTGAGACCATAATGCCTCTGACATTATCAAGATCATGTAGAACGCCAAAGAAATCCCTCACCTTCCCAATTGGAACATGAGTTTTATAATTCTTGCACTCGATGGCCACACGATGAAAAATGCCGTCCTTTTCGTATTCCCAGAGCACATCAATCTGATGCTCACAACCAGACTTTCCCTTTAACTTCACATTGTGCTGAACGCGAGACGGCTTGAGAACACCATTATGCTCAAGTTTTTGGAAAACACGCTGAGTAAAGCGTTCAAATTCAGTATTGGGATTCATAATCATTCGTTACTACTATCACTGCTAGGATGAGATTTTGCAGAGTGTAAGATATCCATCGCCAAGTGTTCTTTATGGCGTACTTCTGCATGAATGACCTCTGGGGCTATTAAATTATACTCTAATTGTTCTCTAATCTTTCTAGTATCGGTGAGCCCCGGCAATGAGAGATTGTCCTCGGCTCCAATATAATGCAGAAATTTAACGGGTACGGTGTCATTAACAAGCTTTTCAGCCAAAAGGCATTCTGTGGATTTAAATGAGGTTAAGTAAATTGCAGTAATTGCGCCTGTTATATCCAAATAGTCAGCATTTGCAGACACAACTCGGAACTCATTTTCCTCTCGCCATCCAGACTGTTTCGTAAACAGAATCCGCCTTGAATTACGCCGAATATATTTGTCTATATCCTCAATGGTTTTTACACTTGTGGGAATTGGAGTATTATGCTCCATTGCTTTCTTGTAATGAATGAACCCATAAAGTGTCCCTTCTGGAAAGGATAATTTTGATGCGTCAAATTCAATACAAACGCCATTGCACTTGTCAGCATAATGTCCCCACATGATTGTTGACATGCACCCTTTGAAATAAGAGTCATAATCCATTGTAAAACTAATCTGTTTATATTTTCGACGGATTTCATCATATGCCTTCAATATAGGGATGCTATTGGGATTGGATGATGCACATCGAACACTCTTCTCTTGAACATCATTCATCTTCGACAAGGGAGAAAACAATAGTCATAGTCTTTGAGAAAGCCAGATTTTAACGAAAGAAACAAATGATGTATAGTGGTACAAATGAGCCGACTTTTCAGCAAAAGTGAGCCGATGACCAGGATATTCTCCATTAGCGGTATGATATATTCTCTTCTTCATAGATATCATTGTTGGAACAGTCACAAAGTTCGTAAATATTTCCGTTATTCTCTAATAATCAAACCTGTCAAAGCAAGTTCACTGCGCTAAAGCTTCGTTCAAACGGCTTGGTTCCGTCCTCCGAGGCACAAAGCGCCCCTATGAACTCCACTTGTGGCAGCTCCACTGCGAGACTCTTTCCTCCGCCTGTTTTCGCTTCGCACACAATCTAAATTATGTTAAGCGACTTCTTTGGAAGAATGTGAAGGTCTATCCTTCGAAAAACTCACCTTCGGATCGGCCGGCAATATCAAGGGTTAGCGTCTGTGGCCAACGACCTCCTGATTTAAGCCTGAAAACCATCTGACAACTACGTCAACGAAGCATTGAACGGGTAGATCAAAAAAAAAATTATACGCCGAGCACAAGATAAACCGTGTCAACTTCTCGCACTGTACAAACTCTACTTAATCGACAAAATTACCCTAAAAAACGCCTCTTATCCGACAAAATTGCTCATTCGGGCATTTCATGAGGTTGTTATTGTAAAAAATTTCATTTTTGAAAATGCCATTCGACAGTCTTTGATAAAAATTCGTCATGAGCACCTATACGTCGCTCAACTTACTTGACGACATCACATAATATGCATATATGTAGCTAGATACGCCTTATATATATTTCAGAAACAGCATTCAAATATTTTCCATTCACTTGCGATATTGTACAAAATTTGTCTAACTTTGCAAGTAAATAGAACAAATACGTAAAACCATGAGCATTGCAGACTGGATAGAAGGACTGGCTCCGAGCGGCCGATACACATTCTCCAAAGAGGATGTGCGGAAGGCTTTTCCCTCGATGTCCGCCACTACCGTCGCAACGTCCTTGCACCGCGCCGTGGCCAAAGGCCGGGTATTCTCCCCTTGCCGCGGTTTCTATGTGGTCGTACCCGAGGAGTACCGTTTATGGAAGGCAGTGCCGCAGGAAGTGTATCTGGACCGGATGATGCAGTATCTCCAACGGAAATACTACGTCTCACTGCTTAGTGCCGCCGAGCGCCACGGCGCAGCGCACCAGGCACCGATGGGTTTCCAGGTGATGGTTGAGCCGCCTGTTCTACGAGACAAGGAGCGCGAAGGCTATGCCATCCGTTATGCTGAGCGCAAGGAAATCTCAATGTCCTATATCGAGCGCCTGGAGGTACCTGCCGGCTGGCTGAACATCTCCTGCCCTGAACTGACGGCAGTGGACATGGTAGCATATCAGGAACACATCGGTGGCCTCACGAGGGCGGCAACGGTATTGGAAGAATTGTCTCTGAAGCTGGATTTCACCAAGTTGGACGCCGACTTCCTGAAGGTCGCTTCCGCTCCAGTATTCCAGCGTCTAGGCTACCTACTGGACTGTGTATTGGGAGAAGAAGCCATCGCCGACGGTCTGCACGCCCTGATGAAAGCCGGAGGTATGAAGATGAAAGCCGTGCCGTTCAGACTGGGCGCATCGGTTGATGACGCCGAAGTGGACAAGAAATGGAAAGTGATGGTGAATCAAGAAATAGAAATTGACGACTTATGATACAGAAAGCATTCATAACCCAATGGGGTACGGTTGTTCCATGGTCTTCTCCGCGCTTGGTGGAGCAGGATCTAATTATCTGCAGGGCGCTGGTGTCTATATTCAGCGACCTTCTTCCTTCCACGGCCAGAAGTACTGGTATGGTTACCCCACAAGACTCAGCCAGAGTGATGTACTTGTTGACCGTACCCTTATACAAGTCCAGTTTACGGCCTATCGACCGGTTTGATTCTCCATCAAGGTGGAGACGCAACACTTGCTTGATTTTGTTCATTTCTTTATATTTACCGGCCATGGCATGCTCTAATTATGGTTGAGTTAAAAAGTTAACGAACAAGTGGGTGGCTATGCTCTGAATTTTGTATATTTGAGTAATTATCGGTATTTTTGCAAAAATTACCGAGTAAAAGTTCTCTTATGGCAAAGGAAAACAAGATAATAAACATCATCAAATCGCGGATTCAGATGGCTCAGAACGGTACTCTATTCTTCAATAACAGTTTTCCGGAGTTTGATGATGAATACGTGGGCCAAATCCTATCGGACTTGGCTAAGGATGGTATCATACATCATCTTTCCAGGGGCGTATATCTCAAAACAGAGGAAACCCGTTTTGGCCTAGTCTATCCCCCTATTGAAGATATTGCAAAGGCCATTGCACGCCGTGACAATGCGCAGGTGATTCCTACTGGGGCCACAGCCCAGAATATCCTTGGCCTATCCACTCAAGTGCCAATGAATGCAGTATTCCTCACTTCCGGATCCGCAAGAATGATTAAACTTGGGAGCCGAACCATCACATTCCGCCGTGCCGTTCCAAAGAATTTCGCAGTCCAAGGACGTTACACTAGCCTGATTGTTCAAGCACTGAAATCAATCGGAGAAGAGAACTTCTCGGAAGACGATTTTATCCACATACAAGACATCATCCTACGACATCCGGAGCCCGATACAATAGAACAGGACCTATCTGTAATGCCTTCTTGGATTCGTAAAGTATTCGTCAGAACACTTAAAACCATCAAACAATGACTCTTTGGCAAAATCTCGATATGTCCGAACGCATTGCGGCCGTTCAGACCACTGCGGCAAGCAAGAATATTGAAGACCGCGCAGTTGAAAAGGATTGGTGGGTAACAGCAGTCCTCAGAGCGCTGTTCACAACATCCTGCAGTGATTATCTGCTTTTCAAAGGCGGAACGTCCATCAGCAAGGGATGGCCAATCATTGAGCGTTTCAGTGAAGACATTGACCTGTCTCTTGGCCGGCAATTCTTCCTTGAAGTGAAGAAACTATCTTGTGCTGCCGTTGAAAATAACACGCAGCTCAAGAATCTTCGCAAAGCTTCTCGCAAGTATATCCATGGCACGCTGTCAAAAGAACTTGATGAGCGTCTTTCGGAGATGGGTATTGTTGGGTTTGCTGTCGAAAATCAGACCACACAGCCTGCGGCAGAAGGTTCTAAGCCAATTGATGCCGATAGTGATCCCACTGTTATCCTTGTCAACTATGACAGCGTCTTCCCCGCGTATGACGGCGACATCCTGCCTCGAGTGAAGATCGAGATCAGTTGCCTGTCGATGTCAGAGCCGTTTGAAGCGAAACCGATAACTACGCTCATACACAACCAGTTTCTGGAACTTGATGAGGCCTTATCTGTGGACATTCGCACAGTTACGCCTTCCAGGACTTTTCTTGAAAAGGCCTTCCTGCTGAACGAGGAATTCCAAAAAGAGAAACCTCGCTCCAGACGGATGAGTCGCCATCTTTACGATCTCGAAAAACTGATGGACACAAACTATGGCAAAGCCGCTCTGGAAGACGCTGCCCTATACCAGGCCATTGTGGAGCACCGCCGCAAGTTTTATCACCTTGGCTATGTCAACTATGATCTGGACTACCCTGCTGCCATCAAGTTCGTGCCTGAAGGCGAAACGCTGGATGCATATAGGCGTGATTACAATGACAACATGGTCAATGGCTACATCTATGGCGAAGCTATGGCTTTCGATGCCTTGATGGAGAGAATCAAACTCCTGCAGCAAAGGTTCAGGGATATATAGAATTATATAGTGACAGAGTCAAGAACGACCTTAATCTCTCGCAATTGAGTTTTGATGAATTCCGAGCATAGTTCCTTCACAACGTAGAATTATGCTATGAGTTATCTCGCTTGTTTCACGAGACAAGGAAGGCCTTAATCAAAGATTGGAAACTTCTATCCAAGCCTATTCCCCTCCCCGATGGAAAGATATTGAGCATAACAGAAGCCGAACTCCGTCGGAGTATCCATTAATCGACAAAATTACCATATAAGCCACCTCTTATCCGACAAAATTGCTCATTCAGGTCATTTCATGAGGGTATTATTGTAAAAAAAATCATTTTTGAGAATACAACTCGACAGTCTCTGTGAAGAATTCAATATGAGCACCAACACGTCGTTAAACTTTTTTGACGGCATCTCATAATATGCATATATTTGCATTGCCCATCTCCGTTATAGTGACGACCGCCGGAAATGGTGCGCGTTTTTGTGCAACTTCGGCGCCCAAAATAGGCCCAAGAAAATGCTTTATATTGACTCTCAGACGATTAGGCATTCTGCATCGAAAAATAGAATAGGGATTATCGTTTAATGTTTTCACTCTGAGCGAAGCAGCGACGAATCCATTCAATTTCTGCGTCCGACTCATCAAAATTTCAATTTTATATCTGTTTCCGGTCGTTTCGGTCGGTTTCTTTTGTCTGTTTTTCATGGCGAGGATACAGTTCCCCCACAAGAGTTCCGCATTGACCGCAAGTTTCAGTGTCAGGCAGCAGCCAAACGCGCCCTTTGTTCTATCGTAAGCGTTCACTTCTCCAACCCACTGATTTTCAGCTGGTATTTGGAAGAT
>ERZ1034998.594-NODE-594-length-23154-cov-15.556864_pt1 | contig 23154 bp, 26 predicted proteins | sample MGYA00520621_ERZ1034998 | MGnify/ENA primary metagenome ERZ1034998 (study PRJEB33766, sample SAMN09781748) | gut metagenome | biome: gut microbiome | host: Homo sapiens | place: Madagascar | study: EMG produced TPA metagenomics assembly of the PRJNA485056 data...
ATCGAAAGGCGTGTTTTTTGTCACAACAGTGCGATTATAACATAGGAAAACCCCTGTGACAAGGGGTTTTTAATGTTTTCCTGTGATTATTTTGGCGATTTCTTCTTCTGAAGTCCCGGGTGCTATTTCATAGATGCCGGGACTGATGCTGCGGCTGTAGCCGTTGTTACATAAATAATTGTCAAATGCTTTCGCGTTCTCCACCAGGCCTGCCTCATACAACTGCCTGCTGACGCTGCCGGAATCGGAGCCTTTCTTAATAGTAATGGTTGTCTGTGACTGTTCCGGTGCTGTGATTAATTCAGGCGCTTCAGTTGCCTCAGGCTCTGTCGTCATTTCCGGCTCTGCGGTTACCTCAGGCTCTGTCGTCATTTCCGGCTCTGCGGTTGCCTCAGGCTCTGTCGTTGTTTCAGGCTCTGTCGTTGTTTCAGGCTCTGTCGTTGTTTCAGGCTCTGCGGTTGCCTCAGGCTCTTCTGTCACTTCCGGCTCCATCGTTGTCTGCGTCTGTGCACTGTTTTGTAGTGCCGCCAGGGTCAGTTCGCTGCTGTCCACCATCCCCAGTTCCGAAGCCCTCTCTCTGATCTGCTCATCTGTCAGTGTCTGCGCCTCTTGTCCTTGTCTGCCGGAAAAACTGATCCCTAAAATCAGTGCCGTTACAGCCATTCCGATCCCGAGACCGCGCAGATAATATTTTAACTTCATTATTGTATTTCTCCGTCCTTATCCTTGCTTCGCAAGATTCTTATCAGGTCTTGTACAGGTCGATCACAAGCTTTACCTCTCCGACACCCAGTCCCAGTTCTTTGGCTATTGCTACTGTGGATTTGCCCTGTCTGTGCATTTCAAGGATCTTCTCGTTATTGTTCTGTCCTTCCTGCACTGTCTCTCCCATAAATCCGATCTCGGGAGAATTCTTCGGCTGTATAAGAGATTCTGTTTGGGAAGTATCCGCTTTTTTCTCCTCCGCCACCGTCCCGGCGGGCTTATCTGTGGTGGACTTATCCTCAGCTGCTTTATTTCCCGCTGTCTTATTTTCTGCCATTTTATTTTCCGCAGTCTTGTTTTGCGCAGCTTTGACCGCTTTATCTATTTTGGATACGGTGTCCTTGATATTTGCATGCTTGCTGTTCAGCATATCATATAAGAACATTGCTTCTTCATGATTTTTATGAATCTCCTGTAATACCGTGTCGGAATATTCATTAACTGCCATGATCTTCTCATTGGTCAGACGTTCCAGAGAGCGTTCTGCTTTCTCTATCGCGTCCCCAGATGTCTCTTCCATTTTGTCCTGCATTTTACTGCGGACGGTGTTCATTTCCTCTTCCACCAGACTGTGAATCTCTTCTTTTGCTGCTTTTTGATCGATTCCTGTGTTTTTTTCGCCGCCAAGCGGTAAAAAGAAACTTCCTGTAAATATTATGATTCCCGCAATCAGCAGGACGATCTCCAAAATACCCATGTTACTTGTTTGTCCTTTGCATTATCAGATCTTAATATCAAATCCCTGATGCTCTTTTTTCACAACAACACCATCTTCCGGCTGCTTTTTGCGGTGTTTGCCGCCGTTGCCCGCATACTCGTTATTGCCCTTTTCTTTGGCGTCGTATTGTCCGGTGTACCAGTCCGCATTGTCACTGCTGTGCACCTCTTTGGTGAGCTGCTCTGTGCGCTTCTGCGTCTGCTGTCCCAGAGTCATCTGTTGAAATGCCCCCTTGTTGTCCTCATTCTGCTTCATCACAGTATAATCCTGTGTCCGGGGGATCGAAGCAATCTCTAAAGAGCCAAATGCCATATCTGTGCCTCTTTTCTGTGAACTCTTACAGGGGAGTGGACTTCACATCGCCGTCGATACGTTCAAAACGACAGTACTGATAAGTGCTCTTCACCTGCATGGAAGAATCTCCGATGATGATCGTAGTGCCGGGATATACCTCTCCTCTTACCAATACCATTGCTCTGTCCTGGGGATTGAATTCCAGCTGCAGCTCCTGCATTCGGCGGTTCTTCTCTTCCAAACTCTTTTTCTGTGTCTCCATGATAGCTGCGGAGTTCCGGATATAATTGATCTGATCCGGTGTAAAACGGACCCCTTTGCTCTTTTTTTCCGCAAAGCTGGCAAGAATCGGCTGAATGCCCCGGATGGTTTTAACGATTTCGGAGACTTCCTTCTGAAGTCTCATAAATTCTGCCTTTTTCTCAGGATCCACACCTACTTCCACCACCGTAGGTGCACCCAGGGTCGCTCCTAAGGTCTTCACCTCGATCTTCTGGCCGGCACGTACATGTCCGCCGGTGATGAATCCTCTCTTACCGGTTACCTGAATCTCCGTAGATGCCGTCACATTGCTGTGCAGGATTGATTCGGTACTGATATATCCTCCGGCTGATGCTGTGGAATTCTCCAAAAATTTCGCCACGATATTACCGCCGGCTTTCAATATTCCCTTGGTCATGCCGTTCATGCCTCTTGCAATGATAATATTGCCGCCGGCCTCGATATATGCGCCTTCCACAACACCGCTGATGATCACGTTGCCCCCCGCCCGGATAACAAAATTGGATGACACATTGCCCTTAACCTGTACACTTCCTTCAAAATCAATATTACCGGTAGACAGATCCACATTTTCCACTTCGTAGACATCGGATACAAAAACCTTGCCTTCTACCAGGGATACATGTCCGTCTACCATGGAAGTGATCCTCCTGCGGTCTTCGGAGATCTCAATGTTATGGCCAAATTCCAGATGCGCCTTTTTCACCTGTCTCGGCTTTATCTTAGTGCCCTGTACCGTGGTCCCGTACTCACCCTCATCCTCCGGGATGATTTCCGCCAAAAGCTGCCCCTTCTTGCAGGGGTTGATCATATTCAGGTGGAAATAATCCACCGTTCCGTCATCTTTTAAGGTTGGTTTGGCATGAACATCGGTATTGAAATAATACTTAATATATGCGTCCGTTCCGTGTCTGGGTTCTTTTCCTTTTGCCACCACCAGATCTGTGCAATAGATTCCCTCAGACATAAAGTGATCCTGCAGAACACTCATCTGGATTCCATAGACTATGTTCCGGAATCTCAGATCTTTGATCACACCGTCCATAGTCGCTCTTTTCCCGGTTTGTGATGCAGGATAAAAGCGTAAGGTGACCTGCATGTTATCCTCAGCGACTTCGATACTGTAGGTCTCCTCCAGTTCCGGGCAATCTTTTCTCTCTAAAAAGCAGACAGTATCTTCACCGTCTAAAATTGCTTTTTTGATCACCACGGGATCGTAAGGCACCGATTCTCTGTCCAGGTATAAAAGAACCTCCTGGAGGTTTATGCCACTGCCCCCGTCCTTTGGCTGTACGAGCCGCAGTCCATAGCCTCCAGGGGCTTTTACTATCTGAAAATATCCGTTCTGCATATGCCTTTCCTCTGCCTTTCCTTCCTGCATTCTGCGCAGGTCAACAGGGGTCTATAAAAGTCCCATGTAATTCCCCATTTTGGTCTTCAACTTTTGTAAAGCACGGGTATGCAGCTGTGATACCCGCGATTCCGATACTTCCAGAATATTACTGATCTCTTTCAGTGTAAGATCCTCATAATAATATAAAGTAACTACTTTTTTCTCTTTTTCCGTTAAAAGCTCCAGTGCTTCTCCGATTACTTTGGTCAGTTCTTCTTTTTCTATGCTCTCTTCCGGGCTGTCAAATTGCGCTGTCGTATGTCTGCTGTAATCCTGTGAGACATCACTTCCCTGCTCCATGTATTCATTTAAAGATACTAACCCTGTGACTTTCATCTGGGACTGCCAGTCCAGGTATTCCTCGGAGGATATTCCCAGTCCCTGTGCAATATCTTCATCTGTTGCAGTGCGTCCGGTAGTCTGCTCCACTTCCTTGATGACAGCATCGATTTTTTTCTGCCGCTGTCTGATCGTCCGGGGGATCCAGTCCATTTTTCGGATCTGGTCAAGAATCGCACCCCGGATGCGCAGACTGGCATAGGTCTCGAACTTTACTTCCTTCATACAATCGAACTTGTCGATGGCATCGATCAGTCCGAAGATACCATAGCTTACCAGATCTTCATAATCCACGTTGTATCCCAGGTACATACTCAGTCTTCCGGCTACCACCTTCACAAGCGGAGCATATTCCAGTATCAGCTGTTCCCTTGTCTCCGGTCGCTTATTAGCAGCATATTCTTCTAATAACCTTTTCTTACCGGTTTCATCCATTCGATTTGCTTACACCCTTCTGCCCTGCGTCTTCTTCCGTCGCAGCTGCTTCTTCCGCCTTCGCTTCCTGCTCCTGCTTTGCCTGCTCCTGCTTTGCCTTCTCCTCGTTCTGTCTGTCAAATCGGTCCAACAGCAGACGGATCGCACTTCCCAGGCAATAGAATAAAAGCATCACCGCAAAAAGTGCCACCAGGCTTGCCAACACCGAGTATGATCTTACCAATGTAATGATACAGGTGCATGCACCCGCGACCAGCATCAGAAGCAATGGCATGTTCTTTCTGTTCATAATCTTCTTCCCATCTAACCCCTGTCAGATCACCGATTCATCTCTTCCCACAGCACGGATATGAAATTCTCCGGTCTCGGGATAGAAGGTTACGGTTCTTCCGTAGTTTTTACCTGTATCCTCCGCAAGAATGGGGATGCTGATCTCTTTCAGCTTTTTCTTGACCGCTTCTACGTTGCGTTCCCCCACCTGCATCATATCGTTACGTCCCTGGAATGTGAACATGGTAGCTCCGCCGGCGATCTTGGCAACCATTCTTGCCTTTCTCGCACCGAGTTTTTCCATCTGCCTGACCAGTTCGTCGATTCCCGTATCTGCAAATTTTGCGATATTCTGATTACTATTGCGGATCGTAGTGCTGTCCGGCAGCATAATATGTGCCAGACCGCCTATTTTCGTCACCGGATCGCGGATCGCTATTCCCACGCAGGATCCGAGTCCCAAAGTAGTCACTCCGTCAGGACTTACGCAGGTCTTCAGATCCGCCATTCCTACTTTAATTATCTCGCTCATTCTGCTCCCCTTCTTCTGCTTCTGCCTTCCTTATTCCACCGATACTCCCAAAGATGACAGGATCTTGGGATAGGATTCAATATCAGGAACCAGAATGAAATAACCGTCAATCTCTACCTCATCATAGAACTGTGACTGAATCAGTAAAATCTTATCTCCCAATGTTCCGAATTCGATGGCGGGCACACTTAAGATCGCACCTGCCATATCCAGAGTCAGAGAAGGAGGAGTCGGGATGATCGTCAGATTCGTCAGCATAGACAGGGAATTCAGATAGGCACCTGTGATAATGTTGCCGATCTCCTTCATGGCAGAAAATTCAATCTCCGAAAATCCATCCTGCTGTACCATGTCCCCCATAATCTTATGGAGAAGATGTTTTGCACTATTCTTCTCTACTAAAAACATCATACTGCCGGTAATATCACCTTCTACTCCTAAGAATACTCCGACCATTACCTGCTCTTCTCCGCCCATCAGGGCTCCTACTTCGTTAAAATCCAAAAGCTTTACCTGCGGTACTTTCATGTCCACCTTGCAGTTAAGCATCTGGGAGAGTGCTGTCATAGCGTTGCCCGCTCCAATGTTGCCGATTTCCTTTAAAACATCCAGATATGTTTCCGAAACTTTTTCTAAACTCAGGTCTCCCATGGATCCATCTCCTTTATGCATTTTCCTCCAGTGTAATGGAATTCAGATCCAGTAAAGAGATCAGCTCCCCATTGTGTTTACCGACACCCGTGATGAAGCTTTTCTTGATTTCGCCGGTATTCTGAGACATTTTTTCAATCTGACTGGTGCCGAGAGTAACAACCTCCTTCACTTCGTCAACAATAATTCCTACGTTTCCCTGCTGTTCCTGCTTCAAAATAATGATTCTGGTAGCACGGGTCATTTCATCTGCCTCCAGTCCCATTTTCAGTCGAAGGCTCATAACGGGCAATACTTCTCCGCGGAGATTGATCACGCCCTTCAGATATGCAGGCACTTTGGGAACTCTGGTGATATGCTGCATTCTTACAATATTATCGATATAGCGGATATCAATGCCGTACTGTTCGTCTCCGAGACGGATCACAATATACTGGAAAAATTCCTCCTCAACCTTACGCTCGTCTCCGGCTTTTAATGTTTCTCTCATGCTAAGTTCTTCCATAACTGTCATCTCCCTCCTTACAGTAATGCATTGGCATCCAGGATCAGTGCTACCTCACCGTCTCCGAGGATCGTTGCGCCACTGATGAATTTGCACTGCTTGATGTATTTTCCAAGAGACTTGATAACGATCTCCTGCTGTCCGATCAGTTCGTCGATGACAAGACCTGCCATCTTGTCGCCCTTCTTGACGATAACAACGATCAGGTTGTCCTCCGGGGATCTGGTACTCTCGACATCCAGCACTTCTGTCAGACGGATCAGAGGGATTACAGTTCCTCTTAAATTGATGACCTCTTTATTCTCTACCAACTTGATGTCCTTCGGGGAGATATCTTCAATCGTCTGGATAGATCCCAGAGAGATTGCATACTTTTCTCCGCCTACGACTACCATCAGAGCCTGTATGATCGCAAGGGTTAACGGCAGACGGATCGTCCAGGTACTTCCCTCGCCCCACTTGGATTTCACTTCCACTTCACCGCTTAAGGATTCGATCTTGGACTTCACGACATCCAGTCCCACACCTCTTCCGGACACATCGGTTACCTTCTCAGAAGTAGAGAAGCCTGGCAGGAACAGCAGATTGATAATATCCTTCTCCGGCATGTTGGCTGCCTGCTCTGCGGTTACCAGATTGCGCTCGATTGCTTTATTCTTAACAGCTTCCACGTCAATACCGTTACCATCATCTCTTACTTCGATGACTACGTTATTGCCATCCTGATATGCATCCAGGAAAATAGATCCCTGCTCGGGCTTTCCACGCTGTGCACGCACTTCTGCGGACTCCAGACCATGATCGGCGGAGTTACGGAGCAGATGCATCAGGGGATCTCCGATCTCATCCACCACGGTACGATCCAGTTCAGTCTCTTCACCGGTCATATACAGTTCCATCTTCTTATCCAGCTTTTTGGACAGATCGCGGATCATTCTGGGGAACTTCACAACAACACTCTCAATAGGTACCATTCGTACCTTCATCACGGATTCGTGGAGATTCGTGGTAACATTCTCCAGGTATTCAATCTGCTCATTGAAAGCAGTATTGTTGCCCTGGTCGCTGCTGGATGCCGATACCAGAGAGTTCTTTGCAATGATCAGTTCACTTACCAGATTCATCAGGGAATCCAGTTTTTCAATATCCACACGTACGGTACGATTCACTACCGGCTTATTTGCAGGCTTCTTCTCCGGAGCCTTGGCTGCAGCCGCAGGTTTTTTCTCTTCCTTCTTAGGCTCTGCCTTGACTTCCGCTACGGCTTCCTTTTTCTCCTCTACGGGTTCGGCTGTCTGTTCTTCGGAATGATAATTCTTCGTCTTCTCCAGCTCCAGAACACCACCGGTTACCTGTGCAATCTCGGATACGCTCTCGGCTGCCTTGATGATTTCATCCAGAGAATAATCGGATAATACGATCAGAGTGAAATCCTTATCGAATTTCTCATCTTCCACATCCTGTGCGCTGGGCATGGATACGATGATCTCACCTTTTTCTTCCACTGCCTTGAATACCAGAAAAGCTCTTGCTGCCTTCAGTATGCAGGTCTCCTGTACCACCACATTGATTCCGTATACATTTTTGCCCTGCTTCATAGCTTCTCTGATCACACGGATCTGGCTGTCATCAAAAGCAATGCCATTCCATTTTTCAGTACCTTCTGTGCCGGCTTCCGCTGTGGGAGCTGCAGCTGCGGGTGCCTCTTCCTTTGCTGCGGGTGCTTCGGTCTTGCCGCCGTTTAAGATATCGTTCAGTGCTTTGATGAGGTTCTCGTTGTCATTGGTTCCCTCATCAGAGGTCTCCTGAATATTATTCTTGTATTCCTCCAAAGCATCCAGGCACTGGAACAATACATCGATCATCTCCGGCTTTACTTTAATGTTACCGTTACGCACTTCCGAGAACACATTCTCCATGTCATGAGTCAGATTCTGCATGCGCTTGTAACCCATGGTTCCCGCCATTCCTTTCAGGGAATGAGCTGCACGGAATATCTCATTGATATTGTCCATGTTCTCAGGGTCTGACTCCAGTTCCAGAATCTGTGTGTTCAGGTTCTGCAGATGTTCATTTGTTTCATCCAGAAAAATTTCAAGATATTGGCTTACGTCCATCTCTTCCTCCATTCTGCCTGCCACGGTATCGCCGAAAGCGGCATATATTGCTTACTTGCTTACTTGCTTACTCCTACATGAAGTATGATCTCCTGGGCTATCTGGTCTAAGGGTACTACCTGATCGGCAAGCCCTGCCTGGATTATACTTTTAGGCATTCCAAATACTACACTGGTATCCTGATCCTGAGCGATCACATATGTCTTCCCGGAAGGCTTTAATCTGCTGATTCCTTCCGTTCCGTCGGCTCCCATGCCCGTCATTACGGCACATACTACCGTATCAAAGCGGCTGTTTTGCAACGATTCATACATATAATTGGCACAGGGTCTGACACCCTCTCTGTAAGGTTCCTCCGACAAATGCAGGGTATGTCGTCCTGCCGGAGAAGTGACGACATTCAGGTGTTTACCGCCCATAGCGATATAGACCCATCCCTTTTTCAGTTCTTCTCCCTCTGCTGCTTCCTTTACATGAAGTTTGCTTAAATTGTCCAGTCTCTCTGCCAGGGATGCTGTAAATCCCACCGGCATGTGCTGTACGACTAACACCGGTGCATCTAAATCGGCCGGTAGAAGAGGGATTACGGACTGAAGCGATTTCGGACCTCCCGTGGAGCTTGCGATCGCTACGATTTTGCTGCCGGGCACACTGACCGGATGATGATTGATGATCTTCATCATCTCTTTTACTGTGCTCTTTTCTTCGGAAAGCTTCTCCTCCGCAGCAAATGTCGGCAGCTTACTGTTTGCTACCACATTCAGTGTTCGCAGGAACTCTCTTCGGAAATTCTCGCCCCGGCAGTCCACTGCACTGTCCGGCTTATGTACAAAATCCAGTGCTCCCAGTTCCAGAGCATCCAGAGTGGTTCTGGCTCCTTCCCTGGTGTCGGTACTCGCCATCATCACTCGTGCCGGAATCTTGTATTTCCGCAGTTCCTGTAACAACTGCAATCCGTTCATTCGCGGCATATTTACATCCAGGACCACCGCATCATAGCTGTTTCTGCTCAACAGATCAAAGGCTTCCAATCCGTCTTTTGCTCTGTCAGTCACCTGGAATCTTATGTCTGAATCTATTATATCACACAGCACTCTTCTCATAAGTGCAGAGTCATCTACAAGCAGTATTTTTTTCGGCATTAATTCATTCTCTCCTTTTTGCGGCTCTTACGCTCTTCTTCAAATATAAAACGTATGATCTCTTCCCGGATATTCACATCCAGATTGTAGTACTGGACTCTGTGTTCAAAGGTTCCCTTTCTGTTCTCCAGTTCCCGTACTGCCAGCACCTTACCTACCACATCGTATTTTTTTCTCTCACCGTCCTTCGTGAGCAAATGATAACTGCACAGGATCAGGCTGCCCGGTTCGTATCTCTGCGTTGACATGAACCGTAACCCACCACCGCTGATATCTACGACAATGCTATGCTTTAAGGGAAGTCCCGGCTGTAATTCATAGGGAGAATTCTTCTCCAGTGCCTCGATCTCTTCCTCCTCCAGATTCCTGGCACACATGTCCAGAGCACAGCTGAAGCGGTAGTATTCTCTTCGCTGATATTTTCTGAGATTGCTGGTCAGCTCCATTACCAACACGTAGACATTGTTGCTCTTATAACGGTCCACTATTCTGGCAAAACACTGATACAGGCTGTTCTCCTCAAAAAACACCATATCATATTCACTCTCCACCGGCAGAAGTATCAGTTTGGTCTGTTCCATTGGCATGGAAATCTCCAGGGTGTCCTCCGAGAGGATCTGCAGAACACGGCTCTGATATGTCTTTGTCGTATTTTCCGCACCTTTTTCACCCAGCCCGCGTTCCAGTTCCCGGAGTTCTACTTTGGATCCTTCTTCCACAAATCTGGACAACATATTTTTGTACCTCACTTATCTGGATTGTTTTGCAGCTCCATTCCTGGTTCCTATAATGTGTGAGAAAAAAGCTGCCATTCCGCGTTTCGGTTGTTCTTCCTGTGTTTTATCACACAATCTCTCCGCAATTCTCTGATATGCCTGACTGGATTTTGCTCCCGGATTCCGTAGCGACACAGGCACCTGCTGCATCACTGCCTGCACCACCTGGGGATCCTGCGGTACACACCCCAAATATTCCATGGAGGTCTTAAGATATCTGGTAACCACCGCATTCAGCTTATCAAACAGCACCTGGCCTTCTTTTACATTTTCCACTCTGTTGGCCACCATTTTGACCTTGGTATAGGCCTCTTCATATCTCGGATGTCGGTACAATGCCTTTAACAAAGAATAAGAATCCGTAATTGAAGTAGGCTCCGGTGTCGTCACCAGCAACACCTCGCCGCTCGCCACCAAGAACTCCAATACGCTGTCCGATATTCCGGCTCCCGTGTCCACTATGATCACATCCGTAAGGGCATCCAGCTCGGCCATATTCTGTATAATGCAGGTAAGAGCATCTTTTCCCAGATTCGACATCCCGGCAATTCCGGATCCTCCGGAGATAAATCCCACTTCCATAGGGCCCTGGGTTATGATGTCACTGATACTTTTTCCTTCGTATACCAGATCACATAAGTTATGCTTTGGCACTGCACCAAACATAATTTCAATATTCGCCAGTCCGAAATCCGCATCTAAAATAACGACCCTTTTCCCCATTTTACGAAATTGAATTGCCAGATTGATGGACATATTGGATTTTCCGACACCACCCTTGCCGGAGGTGACGGTAATGACTCTTGCAGTAGGTCGTATCTGCTTATTTGCTTTTATGATCCTTAACTGTTCCGCCTGATCCATTTTACCGCGCCTTTCTGTAAAAAGCTTATTCCTTTCCGCCAAGGATCTGCTTCACTGTCTTCTGTGGATCGAATGCTTCCATATCGTCCGGAACACTCTGTCCACAGGTCACATAAGCGATCGGGGCGTCGGTATAAAGCTTTATATTCAGCAGATTCCCCACTGCCTCTGTTTCATCTAACTTGGTAAAGATCAGCTCAAAGTCTGCGATCTTACCGTAACAATCCGCGATCTTCTGAAGATCCCTGTATTTGGTAGTTGCACTTAAAACCAAAAATACCTGATAACTTTCCGGTCTCTTCAGTGCTGCCACCATTTCCTTCATTTTCTCCAGTTGATCCGTATTCTGATGTGATCTCCCCGCTGTATCTATAAAAATATAATCACAGTCCCAATAATCCTCCACCGCTGCCTGCAGTTCCTCCGGGGTATAGATGATCCGAAACGGAGTCTCTAAAATATTTGCATAGGTTCTGAGCTGTTCCGCTGCAGCAATACGGTAAGTGTCTGCTGTCAAAAGTGCCACTTTCTTTTTCTCTTCCACACAATATCTACCGGCAAGCTTCGCTATGGTAGTCGTCTTACCCACTCCCGTAGGTCCGATAAAAAATACGATCCTGGGGCCTTCTTCCGAAGGAGTGATCCCTTCAGATCTTCCGAATTTGAGCACCATCTTCTGATAGATATTTGCCAACAGATAGTCAAATGGCAGATCTGCTTTTTTTGTCTTCGAAGCATCTTCCAAAATGCTGTTGACATATTTTTCATCCATTTCATTGTCCAGCATCTTATTATACAGAAGACGTATGAATTTATCCTGTTCGGAATTTTCCTCTTCTTCCTTTTTCTCCGCAGCAGCCATATCTTGGGTCTTATCCTCTTTTTCTTCGGCATCCGGTACGTCCTGCGCCTTTGCGGAGTCTTCTTTTTCGGATTGTCTGCTTTTTAACTGGCTCTCCAGCAGTGTCTGTAAACTATCCAGCTTTTTTTCGATATTCTCTGTGCTGTTTTTTACTAACAGGTTCTGTTGCTCGGTCCGGATCTGTTTATCCGCTGCTGTCCGGAGTATGCCGCCGTATTGCGGTCTCGCCGGTGCTTCTTCCTCCAGCGCCGCGGTAACCTCTATCTGCTTCGGTGACAGAAAAGCAAACAGCCCTTTCTTTTTCACTTCACGCACATTCATGATCACAAGGGTACTTCCAAGATCCTTTTTTGCAGCCTCTGTAGCTTCTGCTTCTGTCTTCCCCGTAAATTTTTTGATTATCATACTAGTCTCCATTCCGCAGACGGTTCCTTTTTATTTTTCACACTATCCCTGGCTCCTGTGGCGGTTCACTGTGCCTGTCCTTAGGCTGTGACCATTCCCACAGACTGTAATTCCACATTGGATTCCACTTCATTGTAAGATACCACGACCAGATCCGGATAGTAATCTTCCGTCAGTCGTTTAAAATACATTCTTACAATGGGAGATGTCATAATAATGGGAGTCTTTCCCATGTTCTCCAGCTTTTTGATCTCTTCTCCCACCGCATTCAGGATGGCTTTGCTCCTGGCAGGATCCAGATTTAAGAAAGCTCCCGTCTCAGTCTGTTTCACGCTTCCCATCACCTCCTGCTCGATCTTCGGATCCAGCGTCAGTACGCTGGTAGTCTCATGAGAAGGAAAATATTTCGTGGAAATAGCTCTCTTCAGACTCTGTCTGACATACTCCGTAAGAATATCCGTATCTCTCGTCGTCGGTGCATAATCCGCCAATGTCTCTAAAATCGTCAGCAGATCTCGTATGGAGATACCCTCTTTTAACAGATTCTGCAGTACTTTCTGAATCTCACCGAGCCCAAGCAGCTTCGGCACCAGTTCGTCCACCAGGGACGGATTGTTCTCCTTGACATTGTTGATCAGGTTCTGAACATCCTGTCTGGTAAGTAATTCCGCAATGTGCTGGCGGATGATCTCCGTCAGATGCGTAGCAATAATGGAAGGTGGATCCACTACGGTGTAGCCCAGGCTCTCCGCACGCTCTCTCTGTCCCTCTGTGATCCAGATCGCCGGCAGATGAAAGGAGGGCTCAAAAGTAGGAATACCCGTGATCTCCTCTTCTACATATCCGGGGTTCATCGCCATATAATGGTCAAACAGGATCTCGCCTTCGCTGACCTGGATTCCCTTAATCTTGATAATATACTGGTTCGGATTCAGCTGAATGTTATCACGCAGTCGGATGATCGGCACCACGGTACCCAGTTCCAGTGCGATCTGTCTTCGTATCATAACAACACGGTCTAACAGGTCGCCCCCCTGATTTACATCCGCTAACGGAATGATACCGTAGCCGAATTCCAGCTCGATAGGATCCACCTGCAACAGGCTGTTGACATTCTCCGGCTGCCTGATCTCCTCCGCCGCAGCCTCTTCACTGTCTACCTCCTGCTCGATCCTGGCTGTCTCGATGGTTCCCTCGATATTTCTCGCCACAATGATAAACACCAGTCCCAGTCCCACGAACAGGATCGTATTTAACTGTGTCACAAATCCAAGGATCGCCAGCATGGCTCCTACCAGATACAGTGCCTTCGGCACACCGAATAACTGGCTGACCAGCGTGGTTCCGAAATCTGCGTCCTTACTTCCTTTGGTCACCAGAATACCGGTGGACAGAGAGATCAGCAGTGAGGGGATCTGGCTCACCAGACCATCACCGATGGTGAGGATCGCGTATTTATTCAGAGCAGCGGTGATATCCATGCCCTGTCTCGTCACTCCCATGATGATACCGCCCACGATATTGATGGTTGTGATCAGAAGACCCGCTACCGCGTCTCCTTTTACATATTTCACGGCACCATCCATGGAACCGAAAAAGCTTGCTTCCTCCTGGATCTTCTCTCTGCGTCTCTTTGCTTCCGCATCCGTGATCGCTCCTGTATTCAGATCGGCATCGATCGCCATCTGTTTACCGGGCATAGCATCCAGGGTAAATCTCGCCGTTACCTCGGATACACGTTCAGAACCTTTATTGATGACCATGAACTGGATCAGGATCAGAATAATGAAGATAATAACACCGATGACCAGATCACCGCCGCCTACGAACTCACCGAAAGTTTCCACGACATTACCTGCATCACCGTCTCGTAAGATCAGACGTGTAGAGGATGTGTTCAGCGCAATACGGAAGATCGTGGTGAACAGAAGCATTGTCGGGAAAAAGGACATATCCAGTACTTCCTTGCTGAACATTGTGGCAAATAATACGGTCAGCGCAATGGAAATATTGATAGCCAGCAGAATATCCAGAAGCCAGGAAGGAATCGGCACAATAAACATGATGATCGCTGCCATAATGTAGAGTGCAACCCCTACATCCGCTTTTTTTATTTTCATCTGTGCCTTACCTCCTTTCTGCCTGTGTGTTTTCTAATCTTAACATTTCTCTATACTTTTCCCTGCAGATGATATACAAATGCCAGGACCTCCGCAACCGCCTGATATAATTCCGGCGGCACAGCCTGTCCCACATCCACATTTGCATACAGCATTCTCGCAAGTGGTTTATTCTCTACTATTTCAATCTTATGCTCCCTGGCAATCTCTTTGATCTTTGCTGCCAGATTGTCCGCACCCTTGGCGATCACAATAGGAGCCTCCGCCACCTCGGGATCGTATTTTATAGCAACCGCATAATGGGTGGGGTTGGTGATGACCACATCCGCCTGGGGAAGATTCTGCATCATTCTCCGCTGGGATACTTCCCGCATCTTCTGCCGGATACGTCCTTTGACCTGTGGGTCACCTTCCTGCTGTTTGTATTCTTCTTTAATCTCCTGTTTGGTCATCCGCATGTCCTTGCTGAACTTGTACTTCTGGTAGATGAAGTCCGCCGCGGCAATGATCATGTAGATCAAGGAGATCCGGATACCCAGATCCGTCACTGTCTCGCCGATCAGAGCGATCGCCTGGGTCAGCTCCATGTCATATAAGGTGTACAATATCGGCCATTTATCCTTCAGGTAATTATAGCATATGTATATGATCAGTCCAATCTTCAGCAAAGATTTGATCAGCTCCACCACGGAATTGACGGAAAAAATCCTCTTGAATCCGGAGACCGGATTCAGCTTGGAGAATTTGGGCTGCATCGGTTTGCCCGTGGGATGCCATCCCACCTGCACCACATCGCTCAAAAAGGCTACTGCAAAACCTATCAGCAATATCGGCGCCATAATGATCACAGATTCCAGCATCATATTACGAAATGCAATATTTGCATCCGTCTGGGGCATATTTCCGTGCCAGAAGGTTACGACTTCCGGAATCTTTTCATAAATCGCGGAAAACACATTTATGAACTGGTAGCCAATGTGTCCCACCCATAGTTTCAATACCAGGAACACTGCAAGGAGTCCCAGTCCGTTGGCGATCTCACGGCTTTTTGCTACCTGACCTTCTTTTCTGGCATCTGTCAGCTTTTTCTCGGTAGCGGGTTCTGTTTTCTCTCCGCCCTGTCCCTCTGCGGCAAAGAATTGCAGATTGTATTCTAAGCTCACATCATACCTCCGACAAAGGACACCACCATCTTCTTCATCTCCTGATAGACAAAATCCGCCGCTCCCGGCAGCATTCCCGCTGTTAGGAACATTGCTGCCAGTCCCGTCAGCACTTTCAGCTGAATGCCGACTGCGAACATGTTCATCTGCGGAGATACTTTCGCCAGTACACCTAAGATTGCATTCAGTAATAATGTTGCACAAAAAATCGGCAATACAATGCGAAAGCCGATCATGATATAGTCATTCATAAATTCTATCATGGACTGTAACAGGCTGTCTGCGTGGAACACCACGCCGTTCACCGGGATCAGTACAAAGCTGTCTGCCAGTGCCCCGAACAGATAGCGGTACATTCCGGAAGCGATCAGCATCAGCATAAACGAATACTGATACAGTACACCGGTAATACTGGTGCTCTCTCTGGTCGCCGGATCCATCAGTGTCGCCATGGAAAGTCCTGTCTCCATATCCGCGATCGAACCCGCAAAATTAACGATCGCCATACAGATATTGGCGCCAAAGCCGATCAGCAGGCCGGCGATCGCCTCTTTCATAACGATCACGGCATATTCCATTACCGTGTCGAACGCCACCGCATCTACCGGTGTCAGTGTCTCATAGAGCAGAATTGCCGAAAAGGCACTGATACCGATCCGGATCCTGGCAGGCGTATCGTTCATTCCGAAATAGGGGGCGATATACACAAAGCAGGATACCCGGACAAAAATCAGCAGAAAATATTCAAGATCATATATGGAAAACGAAAAATCTATCATGTAATCATCCCATCACCTATGTACATACTGACTGAAGCTTGACCAGAGCTGCACGGTGTATTCCACCATGGTATTCATCATCCAGCTTCCCAACAGAACAAGTGTCAGAAATATTGCAATGATCTTGGGTACAAATGTCAGTGTCTGTTCCTGAATGGATGTCACTGTCTGGAAAATACTGATGACCAGACCAACGATCAATGACACCAAAAGCACAGGAAGGGATACCTTAATGATCACATATAACGCATTACTTGTCATTTCCGATACTGCATCAATCGTCATAACAAAACCTCATCTCCCGGTCAATAGAATGTCTGCACCAGCTGTCCTATGATCAGTGCCCAGCCGTCGGCGAGAACAAACAACAGTATCTTGAAGGGCATGGAGATCGTCGTAGGCGGCAGCATCATCATGCCCATACTCATCAGTGTGGATGCAACTACCATATCGATCACGATAAAAGGAATATATATCATAAATCCGATCCAGAACGCAGTCCGGAGTTCACTGATCATAAAGCTGGGAACCAGCACGGAATTGGGAATGTCATCCAGTGTTCCATCCCACTTAAGTCCTGCGATATCCATGAACAGTTCCACATCTTTCACCTGTGTCTGGGGATACATAAATTCACGCAAAGGTGCCATACCTTTTTCCAAAGCTTCGCTCTGGTCTATAGTGCCTTCCTCAAAAGGCTGTATCGCTTCTTCATTGATTCTGGTAATGGTAGGCTCCATAATAAAAAATGTCAGGATCAGTGCAAGACCGATCAGAATCTGGTTCGGTGGTGCTGTCTGCGTATTCAGGGCAGATCTGGTAAAATGCAGCACAATAATGATCCTCGTAAAAGAGGTCATCATGATGATGATAGTCGGAGCCAGTGCAATCAGTGTCAGAGTGATAAGAATCCGCAGTGCTCCGTTGATCTGTCCGTTACCGTTATTGTAAGTAATGCTGACCGTATTCGCAGTGTTCAGGCTTCCCACCTCTTCCGGTGTGGTAGCCGTTCCCGCCGGATTGATCACGGTAGATACCTCTGTATCTCCCGTCAGATGACGCTCTGTCGCATGTACCTTCACCGGGGTGCAAATACACAATATGCCCACCGTGACCAGCAGGCATACCATATAAATAACCATCTTTAATTTTCTGTCGGAATCAAAATCAATGATTTTTTTCTTCATTCTCTTTCTTTGCCGCACGTTCCAATATCTCCCGGAAGCCGGAAGTATTTTCCGATGTTGTCATGTCCTTTAGTTGTTCTGCCGGAATCTCTCCCAGAGTCGTCACAGTATCCTTGCAGACTGCAACAGCGAAATAGGTCTCTCCGACCCGGATCAGCTGAATGTATTTATTGTTGGCGATCCGGACGGTCTCTCTTACTTCAATATTACTCTCTGCTCCCTGTTTTTTCTGGTATCCTGCGATCCATTTTGTCACCCATGCGGTTACCGCCAGTACTGCCACGAAGATCAGCAGTACTGTAATAAATTGGGCATAACTGTCTGCTTTTCCGGTGAGTATGATCATTAACCCACTACCTTTTTCACTGCTTCGATAACACGTTCTGCCTGGAAAGGTTTTACGATAAAGTCTTTGGCACCTGCCTGAATGGACTCGATAACCATCGCCTGCTGACCCATTGCGGAACACATGATCACCTTAGCACCTCCGTCGATCTTCTTGATCTCCTTCAGTGCCTGGATGCCATCCATCTCCGGCATGGTAATATCCATAAGTACCAGGTCGGGATTTACTTCCTTGAACTTCTCCACAGCCTTCAGTCCGTTCTCTGCTTCTCCGGCAACATTATATCCGTTTTTGGTCAGGATGTCCTTGATCATCATCCTCATGAATGCTGCATCATCACAGATTAAAATATTCTTAGCCATTAATTTTTCCTCCGTTTATTTGGTCTATTCTCTGCTTATTTTATGATCTCCGTAATTCTTACGCCAAAGCTCTCTTCGATCACAACCACTTCGCCCTTGGCTACGAACTTGCCATTCACCAATACATCGATCGGTTCTCCGGCGATACGGTCGAGCTCTATGATCGTTCCCGGCGAGAAGTCCAGAATTTCGGATATGGACTTTGTCGTCCTTCCGAGCTCTACGGTTACCTCCAAAGGTACATCTTTGATCAGGCCAATGTTCTCCTGCCCCGTCATTCCCGTATTATCATTAGAAAAGCTCTGGAACTGTGCGGGCTGTACATTCACATTCTGTACATTTTGTCCAGGCATTCCCATCATGCCCATCTGATTCATCATGCCCATGCCATTCATGTTACCCATCTGGTTCATGCCATTCATACCCATAGGGGTGTTGCCCATAGGATTCATGCCATTCATGTTGCCCATTTGGTTCATGCCCATCTGGTTCATACCCATCTGACTCATGTCCATACCACCCATTTGATTCATGCCGTTCATCCCCATGGGGGTATTGCCCATCTGGTTCATGCCCATGTTACCCATAGGATTCATGCCCATCTGGTTCATACTGTTCATATTCATGGGACCCTGCTGTCCCATGCCGTCCATACCAGACTGGGTCATATGATCCGTTCCGTCTGCCATAGCGGCACTACCCTGCATATTTTGTGTGGGTGCACTGTCCTTTACCTGTGCGGACTGCTCTTCCGCTGTTCCATCCAGGCTGCTCATCTGGGTATTGATAAATGTCTCCACTAACTTTTTTGCAAAATCGATCGGATACAGCTGCATAATGGTACTGTCCACCAGATCATCGATCTGCATCCGGAATGCGATCTTTACAAAAGTGCCACCAAGGAACGGAGCGATTTCTTTGCCATCCTTTACTTCCGTCAGATCGAAAAGAGACGACTCAGGCGGGCTGATATCAATGACTGTCTGCAGCAGCGTAGAAAGCGAAGTCGCTGCAGATCCCATCATCTGATTCATGGCTTCAGAGATCGCACTCAGATGCAGTTCTCCCAGTTCTCCGTCTGTATTGGTGCCGTCACCGCCCATCATCAGATCAGTGATCACCTTGACATCATGTTCCTTCAGCACCAGAATATTGGTACCGTCCAGTCCCTGGGTATATTTGATCTGAATAAATACACAGGGCTTTTCATAGGCGTCCAGCAGGTTTTTCCATGTAGCCAGCGTAACCACAGGAGTTGTAATATTTACTTTGCGGTTTACCAGTGAATATAGGGTTGTGGCAGAGGATCCCATACTGATATTGGCCACCTCGCCAATCGCATCCTTCTCTACATCCGTCAGTTCCTCTCCGTCACTGACAACCGGTGCTGCGTTCTCCGCAGCTTCATTCTCATTATTATAATTTTCAGCCGTACTGTTCTCCGGTGCCGGATCTGCTGCCGCATCACCGCCATCCGCGGTATCCGACAGATCCATACCTTGCAGCAGGGCATTTATCTCATCCTGAGATAACATCCCATCCATCGTTACTCCTCCTCTCTGATCACCGATGTGATCTGAACAGCATACGAATCTCTATCCGTACCGGGCAGTGCCGTGAACTTTTTAATATTGCCCACATACACATTCATGTCGGTATCGACTCTGGAATCCAGCCGGATACAGTCGCCCACCTGCAGATTCAGGAAATCATTCACCGAAATGGTGCTCTTTCCCAGCACTGCCTTGATCGGAATATCTACTCTCCGGATCATGGACTCAATGTACTCCTCGTAGTGTTCATCGTGATTCTCCTGCATTGTGGAGAACCAGTATTTGGTGTTCAGTTTATCCATCACATCTTCCAGCGTAAAGAAAGGAAGACAGATATTTATCATTCCTTCGACATCCCCGATCTTCATATTCAAAGTCACGATGGCGATCATGTCGCTGGGTGCGATCACCTGTGCGAACTGGGGATTCGTCTCCAACCGGCTTAAGACCGGTGAGATCTCAAGAACATTTTTCCAGGGTTCCCGCATGAGCTGAGTAAACATAACCAGAAGCTTCTGTAAAATTGTCAGCTCTATGTCCGAGAAATCTCTGCTTTTTTCCAAAGGCTGTCCACTGCCTCCCAACATACGATCCAGCATGGCATAGCACAGGTTTGTTGCGATCTCTATAATAATATTGCCGTTAAGCGGCGTGAAATTAACAATACCAAGTACTGACGGATTCGACAGTGCATTGGAAAATTCACTGAATGTAACCGTTTCTGAACTTGCCACCGTTACCTGCACATTTTTGCGCAGATATACCGGAAGGTTCGTGGAGATCAGACGGCTGTAATGTTCAAATATGATCTCTAATGTCCTTAAATGCTCTTTGGAAAACTTGGTAGGACGGCTGAAGTCGTAATTCTTGACCTGCTTTTCATCCTCGCCCTGGATCTGGTCCATGTCCAGATCCCCTTCCGACAACTGCTTCAGAAGGGCGTCAATTTCGTTTTGCGAAAGTATATCGCTCACAGGTCCTCACCTCCTGTCATCTTATTTTTGTGTCTCATCAGCCAAATTTCACTCCGCTGATTGCGACCTTATAGATGAAGTCGGATTGGAACAGATCCTGGATGGATTTCAAGATTTCTTCTTTCAACCCTTCCATGTCCTCACTGCACTCTTCTTCTGTATGTGCGGAGACAGTAGCCGTAATGGCATCCTTGATCAGATTTTCATAACCGGACAAGGTATCGCTGCTTCCATAGGTCTTATAATCTTTGCTCTTCTTATTGATGGACAAAGATACATCGAACATGATGTAATCCTGCTTGGCACCTGGCTCACACTTTAACGGAATCGTCATTGTATCGGAAATGTTATATACTTCCGTATCGGTAAGAGACACATTTGCTGTGCTCTCCGCCCCGGGTACCGTCAATTCCAGATTCATGGCTGTAGTGATATTATCCACCAGCTGCGCTGTTTTCTTATTGGTGCCTACAATGCTTATCAGCATGACGCTGGTCAATACGATATTCACGATCAATAATGCCAGGATCAGCACCGTCATCAGGTTTTTCTTCATTTTTTTATACTTCCTTTCCCTCTCCGTATTAATTTACTGCGGAAGGATTATATATTCTGATCTCTACACGTCTGTTTTTGCTGCGCCCCTCATCGGTAGAGTTATCGGCTACCGGAGTACGATCCCCCATTCCTGCATGTCTTAAATTAGAAGGATCCAGAGAAGTATTCTCTACCAGATAGTAGAACACCGACAATGCTCTGGCGCTGCTCAGTTCCTCATTATCTGCAAATTTGGAGTTGTGGATTGGAACATTATCCGTATGCCCCTCGATCTCGATCACTGCATCGCTGCCGTAGCGCTCTAAGATCACGCCTACTTTATCCAGTACCGGTTTGGACTGATCCTTCAGTACAGCACTACCCGAATCGAATAACAGCGCGCCTTTCATGGACAGTTGTACATACTGTGCCGTAAAAGATACATTGATCTGGTCTGTCAGACTGTTCTCATCTATTGCTTCCTGCACTGTCTCGGAAAGTTCTTCATTACTTTGCAGATTCTTCTCGTTCAGAGCCTCTTCCAGAGCTGCTGCACTTTCATATTTTTCGTAATTGTCGGAATCCGTCTCGCTGTCTGCATTTCTTCCGGCATTACTGATATATTCATCGAGATCGTTCAATTGGCTGACGCCGTTGCTGATCAGTATTCCCTCACCGATGGCCGTAGAGCCGGCATTAAAAATACTAAAAGCACTGTTAGACATTGCCGCAGCCATTGCATTCCATTTATTGGCATCAATAGATGACATGGAAAACAGCATGACAAAGAAGCACAGCAGCAAATTCATCAGGTCACTGAACGTCGCCATCCATGCCGGTAATCCTGCCGGTGGATCTTCTGGCTTACGCTTTGCCATTAAGCTTCACCCCCTGCTTCCGCTTCATCATCTTCACTTGTTCTGTCCTTCGGAGGAAGGAATGATTTTAATTTTTCTTCAATGACACGGGGATTTTCTCCTGCCTGTATGGACAAAAGACCCTCGATCATAACTTCTTTCTGCTGCATTTCTATCGCATTATCCGCTTTTAGTTTATTGGACACCGGTATACAGATCCAGTTAGCCAGCAGGGATCCGTACAATGTAGTGATCAGTGCAACCGCCATAGCAGGTCCCAGTGTGGACGGATCATCCATATGATACAGCATATCTACCAGACCGATCAGGGTACCGATCATACCCCAGGCAGGACCCATGGATGCCAGTGTATCCCAGAATCCAGTCGTATCCTTATGTCTGCCCTCCACACTGACTAACTCTGTCTCCATAATGGCACGTACCAGTTCGGGATCGGTACCGTCAACGATCAGAAGAATTCCTTTTTTAAGAAACGGTTCCTCTAAATCTGCCGCTGCCTCTTCCAGAGACAGCAGACCTTCCTTACGGGCTACATTGGAAAGCTCAATGATCTTACCGATCATATCCGAAGTATTCAGTGTGGGCGCTTTGAAAATCAGCGTGAAAGATTTCAATCCAGCTATGTAATTCTGCAAACTCATGGACATGAGAGTACAGGAAAAGGCTCCGCCAAAGGTGATGATCGCAGAGGCCGGATCCAGATATTCACGAAATCCTCCCACACCTGCGGAACTTATAATACCAAATACCAACATGAATAATGCCAGCAATATACCGGCTAAAGATGCTATATCCACTTAAATCACCTGACATTCTGCATTATCTAGCAAAAATATCCTTTCTGCATTATCTTGCAAAAATATCCTTTCTGTATAATATTACAAGATTTTTTATTTCTTGTCTAC
>ERZ1034998.603-NODE-603-length-22846-cov-4.940152_pt1 | contig 22846 bp, 20 predicted proteins | sample MGYA00520621_ERZ1034998 | MGnify/ENA primary metagenome ERZ1034998 (study PRJEB33766, sample SAMN09781748) | gut metagenome | biome: gut microbiome | host: Homo sapiens | place: Madagascar | study: EMG produced TPA metagenomics assembly of the PRJNA485056 data set...
CATACAGTTGCAGTAAACATGGCAATGACAAAAGAAAGACTGATAAACAGTGGCTTTTATGATTTAGCCACAGCCTATCAGTCTGTGCACGTCAACTATTGAAAGCGCCGTATACCGAACGGTACGTACGGTGCTGTGAGAGGACGGCGGTTAATCGCCGCCTCCTACTCGATTGCGTGAATTAAAATGAAATTGAGAAAATGTGGAGGATTTGCGAGAGAGTGTGGAAGTTTTGGTAAGGGGCAGGCGTGCCGGGGTATAGATATCCATTTTTGCGCGGAAATACCCCGGCGGGAGCAGGCTGTGGGGCATAGGCACTCATATTTGTACAGAAATACCCCAGCGAAAGTTGGCTGCGGGGTACAGACACCCATATTTGCACAAAAATACCCCGGTAAAAGTTGACTGCGGGGCACAGACACTCATATTTGTGCAGAAATACCCCGGTAAAAGTTGGCTGCGGGGTATAGACACCCATATTTGTATAGAAATACCCCAGCGGGAGCCGATTGCGGGGGATCCGTAGCCATTTCTTGCGATAGTACCCTGAAACGAATTTGATAATAGAATATAGATGAAATAAACAATCATATATGCTACAATCATTTTATACATTGGTAGTTTAGGAAAACAAAACTGACTCAGAGCCGGTCGCAGAAGATACCTCCCAAGAAGATGGACAGACGGTAGCAGGACAAGCGGCATATACACCGATCGATATTCGGCTATAGTCTGCAAAATACTTGAAACGGTATAGAAATCCCCGATAAGATAAATATTGCAGAGCAAAAAATGACTTCCCGTGCAAGCGGGAAGCCGAAAGAAGGGTAACGTGATGAATATAAAACAGCAAAGACTGATCCGTGAATTTCTCCAGAATATACAGTAATATAAAAATCATATCTGTCTGCGCAGCTCAGCAAGGGAAAGCTTCTCCTGCTGGGCTATTTTTTTGAGATCCTCGTACTCGTATTTGGATTTGGTGACTCCGTATCCGGTGCTGATCTTGTTGCGGACGGTGCCGTAAGGGGTGGCAACCTCCTCAAAGTGTGAGACCAGCTTGGCACGGGAATAGTTTGTGTAGCGGACACCGCGCGTCGTGGTGTGCAGAAGCAGAAGCCGGATAAAACGGCCACGGTCAGCCTCTTCACAGAAGCAATGGAGCAGGATGCCCGGACGGTTTTTCTTCATCTGGATCGGCTGGTAGAACACATCCAAAGCGCCCTCGGCAAGCAGCAGATCCATGCAGTAGCCGAGATCCTCTCCGGTCATATCATCGAGATTGCAGGAGAGGTCTACAATCTGATCTGCCTGCAATGCCTCAGCTGCGGCTTTCCCTGCTGGCTGAAAGCCGGTGTTGGAGGTATCGTCGGAAGCATCTATGGTCGTACCGAGAAAAATGCGCACACAGTTTGCGACCGGAAAATCCTTCGTCCCAAGTCCAAGCCCAATCTGACTGGTGAGCATCGGCGGCATTGCGCCAAAGCCCGATGCAAAATGGCGCAGGATAGCGGCACCGGTAGGAGTGCAAAGCTCCGACATAATATTTCCGGTATAAAAAGGAATACCCTCAAGCAGCTTTGCGGTTGCTGGAGCCGGTACAGGCAGGATGCCGTGCGCACAGTGCACGGTTCCGTTTCCGACATGGATCGGGGAGACGAGAATCTGCTCGGCACCTATTTCGTGGAACAGCAGACAGCAGCCGACGACATCGGCGAGCGCATCGAGCGAGCCTACTTCATGGAAGTGGATCTGATCGAGCGAACTTCCGTGGACAGAAGCCTCCGCCTCCCCGATGAGACGGTAGACGGCGGCAGCATCCGAAGCAATTTCCGGAGAAACCGGGAGTGCCTTGATCTTTTCCAGGATGGAGCGGTAGCTGTGATGCTCGTGAGAGTGTGTCGGTTCGGATATATCATGCACATGGTCTGGATGCGCGTGCTCCTGTGCAGACAGGTCATGCTCATTATGCGCATGGTCTGCGTGCGTGTGCTCCTCACTATGCATACACGGTGCTTCCACCCTGCCGCGGACAAGAACCTGTATATGCGTACCGCGGATGCCGCACTTGGTATCATTTATCGCATGGACTTCAAGCTCGCCCAAAAGCAAAGTGTTCATTGTCTTTAGAAACTGCTCCTTCTGGGAAGGAGTGAGCAATTCGTATAAAGCTGCCATCAGCATATCCCCGGCAGCACCCATTTTACATTCGATATATAAGGTCGACATATCCTGATAAATTCTCCTTTATGATTCAACTGATAATTTCATTTTATATCATGGCATGTATGCAGGAAACTGTTACCATACACATGCGTCCGATTTGATTTCGCTTCGTTTATTTTACCACATTTTGCAGCATCTGTCTTGGTCCGGCTGGTGTTTTCTTTGCAATATTTCCTATTGGCATTTCCAACTATTTCCGGATGGGGCTGTCATTGACAATACAGTAGCGGTATGCTATTTTTATTAAAGTGTTTCATAAGTAAAAAGATGTATATTTGTGTGATGGATTTGATAGAAAAAGGATAGATTACAATGAAAGAATTTTTCAATAAGATAAAGAGTTTCTTCAAGAAAGAAAAGATAAAAAAGGTAACAGACTGGTGCATCAAAAACCGCCGTTTCTTTTTTGCGGCATTTTTATTTATTGCGCTCGTAGTCGTACTGTATGCATGCACGGGCCCGAATGCAAAGAAGAATGCGAAGGATAATGCAGCTGACGGCGGACAGGCATCGACGGAGAATGGAGCCGCGGCAGATTTTACGCTCGATCCGGACTTTGAGAAGGATGCCCATGCGGATGTCAACGAGCTGATCACCAGCTATTTTGCAGCGTATGCATCTGCGGATATCGATGCGCTTGAAGCAATAGCCTCGCCAATCAGCGACAATGAGAAGAGTTATATCCAGGTGTTCAGTGCTTACATAGAGTCCTATGAGAATATTTCCTGCTATACCAAGAGCGGTCTGACGGACAATTCGTATCTGGTATCGGCGTACTTTGACCTGAAGTTCTACGGAGTAGAGACAATGGCTCCCGGACTGGATTTCTTCTATGTGGAGACGAAAGACGACGGAAGCCTTTATATCAACAATCTGTACAGCCCATACAACTTAAACCGTACCGAGAATACGCTTGATCCGAATGTCTATGCGGTGATCTTACAGTTTGGACAGCAGGAGGATGCGATTGCGCTCCGCGATCGGGTAAAGAGTGCATACTCGGAGGCAGTTGCCAGTGACGTGGATCTTGCAACGATGCTTTCCACAACGATTCCGAATGCTATGACAGCGTGGATGGAAAGCGTGATCACACCGGCGGAGAACACCGAGGCCGGAGATACGCAGACCGATGAGCCGACAGCGGACGAAGGCAGTGATACATCGTCAGACAGCACAGATGCAGCGGATGGTGACAGTAATGCACCGGCAGACAACGGAGACGCAGCGGACAATGGAGGCGATGCACCGGCAGACAACGGGGACGCAGCGGACAATGGAGGCGATGCACCGGCAGACAATGGGGGTGCAGCAGACAACGGCAACGACACACCGGCTGATGATGCGGTCGTTGATGATACTCCGGTGGACAATACTCCGGATGAGACACCGGCAGTCAATGAGAATAAAGAGGTTAAGGTTAAGGTCAATATCAAGTCGGTAAAGGTTCGCGAGAAGGCAAGTACCTCCAGCGATGTAATCGCCGGGGCAGAAAAGGGCGATACCTTTACAAAGCTTGGGGAAAAGGACGGCTGGACCAAGATTGACTACAACGGAAAGACCGGATATATTAAGTCGGACTATGTGGATGAAGTGACAGAGTAAATTAAGCGCACAGATGCGGAGGCTTCTTAAAGTCTCCGCATTTTACAGTAAGGGAATGTCAAATGCAGGAAAATGGAGTTCGTATCAACAAATATTTAAGTGAAGCAGGTGTGTGCTCACGCAGAGAGGCAGACCGCCGGATCGAGAATCAGGAGGTTCGGATCAATGAACGCATCGCGGTGGCCGGAGACCGTGTGATGCCAGAGGATACCGTGTACGTTGGCGGCGTTAAGGTGACAAAAGAGGAGGAGATGATCCTGCTTGCCATGAACAAGCCGGTCGGGATCGTCTGTACCGCAGAAAAGCGCGAGAAAAATAATGTGATCGACTTTTTGAACTATCCGAAGCGTGTGTATCCGGTCGGCAGACTGGATAAGGATTCGGAGGGGTTGCTGCTTCTTACCAACAACGGCGATATTGTCAACAAGATGATGCGCGCGGGGAACCGGCATGAGAAGGAATATATCGTGACAGTCAACCGACCGGTGACAGATTCCTTTTTGCGGGGACTCGCCGGAGGCGTTCCGCTTGTGGAGCTTGCGACGACCACCAGAAAATGCAAGGTGGAGAAGGTCTCAGGCAGGCAGTTTAGGATCATTCTGACACAGGGGCTTAACCGCCAGATCCGCCGCATGTGCGAATATTTTGGATATCGCGTGGAAAAACTGGTAAGAGTCCGGATCATGAATATCGAGCTTGGCGATTTGAAGCCGGGAGAGTACCGCCCGGTAACAAAGGAAGAGTATGCGGCACTTACAAAGCTGATCGCAAATTCCTCCAACCAACCGGTCAGAAAGTAGAAGGGGTGTACGGCAATGGACAAAGAAGCAAGAATGGAAGAACTGATCACCCGGCTGAACGAGGCATCGGATGCCTACTATAACGGCAGGGATGAGATCCTATCCAATTACGAATGGGATGCGATGTTTGATGAACTGTCCGCACTTGAAAAGGAAACCGGAGTGATCCTGCCGGACAGCCCGACGCAAAAGACCGGATATGAGGAGAATACCGCTGATGAGGGGCGGAGAGAACCACATGAGTTCCCGGCGCTGTCGCTGGCAAAGACCAAACAGGTCAGTGAATTGCAGGCGTGGGCGGGAGACCGCCCGATCTGGCTGTCGTGGAAGCTGGATGGCCTGACGCTTGTTCTGACGTATGACAACGGCACTCTGACGAAGATCGTCACGCGCGGAAATGGAACCGTCGGCAAGAATATCACGCATTTGAAGGCTGCCATCGGCGGGTTTCCGCAGAAGATCCCGTATGAGGGGCATCTGGTCGTGCGCGGCGAGGCGGCGATCTCCTACACGGACTTTAATATGATCAATGACACGATCGAGGATGAGGATGAAAAGTATGCCAATCCGCGAAATCTCGCAGCAGGAACCCTGAATCTGGATGATGCGGGGGCAGTCGCAGCACGGAGGGTGCATTTTTATGCGTTTACGCTGGTGTATCTGGAAAAAGAGATCGTTTCGTGGGGAGAGCGGATGCAGTATCTGAAGGATATGGGCTTTACAGTGGTCGACCGGGAGCTTGCAACGGCAAAGACGCTTCCGGCACTGATTGATAAATGGACGGCCCGCGTGGAGAGCGGAGCGATGGATGTTCCGGTGGACGGGCTTGTCATCACCTACGACGATACGGAGTATGCAGCGACTGGAAGCATTACCGGACATCATGCAACGAGAGCGGGGTATGCGTTCAAGTGGCAGGATGAGGCGGTCATGAGCAAGCTGCGCTATATCGAATGGTCATGCGCAGTGTCAACGATCTCCCCGGTCGCAGTGTTTGAACCGGTGCAGATCGAGGGTACGACTGTTTCGAGGGCTTCTCTTTGCAACATCAGCGAGATCGAGCGTCTGGGAGTCGGAAAGGAATGTACGCTTGAGGTCATAAAGGCAAACAAGATCATCCCGAAGTGTATCGCGGTACACGATGCCGTGGGCGAGGTGGAGATCCCGAAGGAATGCCCGGTGTGCCACGCACCGACGCAGATCCGCATCAGCAAAGCAAGCGGCACAAAGACTCTGCACTGCACGAACCCGGACTGCACCGCAAAGCATGTCAAAAAGTTTACCCGGTTTGTCAGCAAATCCGGTATGGATATGGATGGACTTTCTATCCAAACAATGTTAAAGTTTATGAATGAGGGCTTTATCCATGAGTTTTCCGATCTGTTCCATCTGTCAGAGCATTTTGACGTTATTGGTCAGATGGAGGGCTTTGGGGACAAATCCTTACAGAATATGGAAGCGGCGATCGAAAAGAGCCGGGATGTGCATCCGGTCAATCTGATCTTTGCCCTTTGTATTCCGATGATCGGGCTGGATGCAGCTAAGAAGATCATAAAGAATATCGGCATGGACGGATTTTTGGATCGTCTGGAAAAAGGAATCGATTTTTCGGATATTGACGGAATCGGGGCAGAGAAATCCGCATCGATCTTCCAGTGGTATAGTCAGGAGAAGAACCGTACGGAGCTGTTTCATCTGTTGGATGAGCTTCACATACAGAAGGTGGAGCAGACCGATACCTCACAGGGAAGCTGTGTCGGAATCACCTTTGTTATCACCGGGGATGTCCACAGCTTTAAGAACCGTGACGAGTTCAAAGCCTATGTGGAATCACAGGGCGGAAAGGTCGCGGGAAGCGTATCGAAAAAGACTGCGTATCTGGTCAATAATGACGCGGAATCGGAATCTTCCAAGAACCGGAAAGCAAAAGAATTAGGGGTGCCGATCATCACAGAGAATCAGTTTATCGAGATGTTCGGCAACGGATAGAAAAGAGGAATTGTAATGCCAATCAAAACACAAAATGATCTCCCGGCAAAGGAGATCCTGGAGCGGGAAAATATATTTGTCATGGACGAGAACCGTGCAAGTCATCAGGATATCCGCCCACTTGATATCGCAATACTGAATCTTATGCCGTTAAAGGAGGATACGGAGCTGCAGATCCTGCGCTCCCTCTCCAATACACCACTTCAGGTAAATGTGACGTTTGTTGCAACCTCAACCCATGAGGCAACCCACACGTCCTCCAATCATCTGAACAAGTTTTATCTTTCTTTTGACGAGATCAGAAATCAGAATTTTGACGGCTTCATCATCACCGGAGCGCCGGTGGAGCTGATGGAGTATGAGGAGGTCGACTACTGGCAGGAGATCTGCAAGATCATGGAGTGGACGAAAACACATGTGACCTCCACACTGCACCTGTGCTGGGGCGCACAGGCGGGACTTTACTATCACTATGGCATCCCAAAGCACATTCTGGACAAAAAAATGTTCGGCGTGTACGAGCATAAGGTCATGAACCGTAAGGTGCCGCTGGTAAGAGGCTTTGACGATCACTTCATGGCTCCGCATTCCCGCCATACGGAGGTGCTCAAGGAGGACATCGAGAAGAATCCGGATCTTACGATCCTTGCGGAATCCGATGAGGCAGGTGTGTTCCTTGTGATCGCGAAGGATGGCGGACAGATCTTCGTGATGGGACACCCGGAATACGACCGCCTGACACTCGGCAAGGAGTACCAAAGAGACAAGGAGAAGGGACTGCCGATCGAGCTTCCGGTCAACTATTACCCGAATGATGACGACACACAAAGACCGCTGTTACAGTGGCGCTCCCACGGCAACATCCTGTATTCCAACTGGTTGAACTATTACGTTTACCAAAATACACCTTACCAGTTTATCAACACCGAAGAGATCGTTGGGAAATAGGCGGTCCTGCATCCGGCTTTGACACCTGGAGAGAGGAGTAGTTTTTTGTCGTTTTTTCTGGGAAAATGGTCACAAAAACTATTTTACATAAGGGACAACATGTGATAGGATTAAGTTAATAAAGTTTTTGCTAAAAATTACTCAAGGGGGCGTTTTTATGGCTAAAGAAATGGTAGCAATGCTTTTGGCCGGAGGACAAGGCTCGCGGCTCTATGCGCTGACACAGAAGCTGGCAAAACCGGCTGTTCCGTTTGGCGGCAAGTATCGAATTATCGATTTTCCACTTTCCAACTGCGTAAACTCCGGTATTGACACGGTTGGTATCTTAACGCAGTACCAGCCGTTTGTACTTAACGAATATATCGGCAACGGACAACCGTGGGATCTTGACCGGTTGTACGGAGGCGTGCATGTGCTTCCACCGTACCAGAGAGCATCCGGCTCAGACTGGTACAAGGGAACCGCCAATGCGATTTATCAGAATATTTCCTTTATTGAACAGTACGATCCGAAGTATGTCATCATCCTTTCCGGAGATCAGATCTGCAAGCAGGATTACAGTGATTTCCTTCGTTTCCACAAGGAGAAGGGAGCGGAGTTCTCCGTTGCGGTCATGGAAGTACCGTGGGAGGAGGCAGGCCGATTTGGACTTATGGTAACGGATGAGACGGACAAGATCACAGAGTTCCAGGAGAAGCCGAAGAACCCGAAGTCCAATCTGGCATCCATGGGAATCTACATATTCAACTGGGATATCTTAAAGAAATATCTGGAGGAGGATGAGGCAGATCCGGAGTCCGAGAACGACTTTGGCAACAACATCATCCCGAATCTGCTGCGCGACAACCGCAAGATGTACGCATACCGCTTCAACGGCTACTGGAAGGATGTAGGAACCATTTCATCCCTGTGGGAGGCAAATATGGAGGTTCTTGATCCGGAGCACAGCGGAATCGACCTGTTCGATGAACAGTGGAAGATATACAGCCGCAACAGCGGCAAGACCGGGCACTACATCGGCGACAAGGGCGTTGTGGAGAATTCCATGATCACCGATGGCTGCCGTATTCAGGGCTATGTTAAGCATTCGATTCTCTTTGCGGGTGTTACCGTCGAGGAGGGTGCTGTCGTTGAGGACGCTGTTGTGATGGGAAACTCCGTCATCAGGTCCGGGGCAGTCGTAAAGCATTGTATCATCGCGGAGAAGGCAGTGATCGGAGAGAATGCCACCGTGGGAGAGACACCGGCAGATACGGCTGGAGCCGGCAAGGTCGCAACGATCGCTCCGGGAATCACCATCGGCGCAAACGCGAAGATCGGAGCAGATGCGATGGTTTATGATGATGTTGAGGAAGGGGGAATTCGATAATGATCAGTGCAAAGGCAGACGCGCTCGGAATTATTTTCCCGAATAGTTATGACACCTTAGTACCGGAGCTGGTTACGGAACGCTCAATGGCATCCATTCCATTTGCAAGCCGTTACCGTCTCTGCGACTTTTTGATTTCAAGCATGGTACATTGCGATATCAGCAATATATCACTTCTGGTACGACAGAATTACCATTCCCTTATGGATCACCTCGGTTCCGGACGCGAGTGGGATCTTGCCAGAAAAAAGGGCGGACTGAATATCTTCCCGCCATACGCACAGAAGTCCGTTAAGGTATACAACGGATGGATCGAGGCGCTTGAGAGCATCAAGGGCTTCCTGCGGATGCAGCCGGAGGAATATGTAGTGCTTACCGATTCCAACTTTGCGGTTAATTTTGACTTCCGCGCGCTGATCGATTCCCATGTGGAGAGCAAGGCGGATGTGACACTGGTATACTTCAAGAGCCAGATCCCGGAAGTGTTTAAGCGATCCAATGTCAATATGCATGAGTTCTATTACACCTTTGACATTGATGAGAATGACAGAGTTAACAAGATCTACCTCAACTCCACACAGGATGGGGAGGTAAATCTCGGACTGAACATCTATATTCTCCAGAGAGAGCGGTTGATCGAGCTGATCGATGAGGCTTATATCCATGGATATACCTACTTCATGAGAGATCTTCTCGCATCCGAGACGAACCATCTGGACATCCATGCATACCGCTATGACGGTTATGTTGCGCATATCCACGATATGAAGAGCTATTTTGAGGAGAATATGCGTCTCCTCAAGGAGGAGAACATCAATGCATTGTTCTCCGGCAACCCGATCTACACCAAGATCCGTGACGATAACCCGACACGCTATATTTCCGGAGCCAAGGCAAAGAATGTCCTCGTTGCGGACGGTTGTGTCATCGAGGGAGAGGTTGAGAACTGTGTACTTTTCCGAGGTGTCAAGATCGGCAAGGGCGCAAGAGTTAAGAACTGCGTGCTGATGCAGGATACCGTGATCGACGAGAATGCCAACGTAGAGTATGTCATTACAGACAAGAACGTACATATCACGGCAGGCAAGTCCTTATCCGGCAATGACGCTTATCAGGTGTTCGTATCCAAGCGCCAGACCGTATAATTTGCATTTTTGATTTGCAAATGAGGGATTGTTTGCTATAATGTGCATAGACTACGGATGTTGCATTCGTTATTAGAAGTAGGAGGCAGTGAGAATGGCAGAGAACAGAAATATCATCCAGATCAAATCAGACCAGCTGGGAGAGGTTAAGATCGCAGACGAGGTAGTTGCGATCGTAGCAGGACTTGCAGCGACTGAGGTTGAGGGTGTAAGCTCTATGGCAGGCAATATTACGAATGAGATCGTAAGCAAGCTTGGAATGCGCAATCTTTCCAAGGGAATCCAGATCGAGGTTGAGAATGACGAGATCAGGGTTTCCGTTGCGATCAATATTGCGTATGGCTATAATATCCCGGAAGTATCTGCAAAAGTGCAGGATAAGATCGCAAGCGCAATCGAAAATATGACAGGACTTCATGTTACGGAGGTCAATGTCAGAATTGCAAGCGTAGATATGAACGGTCAGGCATAATTTATGCTTTTTAATTAAAGTAAGATGTAGTATAATAAAGGGTGTCCTATGGGCATCCTTTATTATTTATGATTCTGGAGATAAAAAATGACAAGAAGAGAATTAAGAGAAAATATGTTTAAGATGTTGTTCCGCGTGGAATTTCACAAAGAGGGTGAGCTGCCGGAACAGCTCAGCCTCTTTGAGGAGGAGCTTGAAAACTTAAAGGCAGAGGATAAAGCGTATCTTACTGCCAAGACCGATGGCATCCTCTCGCATCTGAAGGAGATCGATGCGGAGATCAACGACAAATCCGTTGGCTGGAAGACCAGCCGTATGGGTAAGGTGGATCTTGCGATCCTGCGTCTTGCGGTCTATGAGATCCGCTACGAGGAAGAGATCCCGGAAAAGGTATCGATCAATGAGGCGGTAGAGCTTGCAAAGAAGTACGGAACGGATGAGTCCTCCTCCTTTGTAAACGGAGTATTGGCAAAGTTCGTATGACAAAGAATGTTTATTCGGTCGGACAGGTAAATTCCTACATCAAGAATATGTTTGCACAGGATTTTATGCTGCGTCAGATCAGTGTCAAGGGCGAGGTGTCCAACTGTAAATATCATACCAACGGACATATCTACTTTACGATCAAGGATGCCGCAGGTGCAATGCGTGCGGTTATGTTTGCGGGCAACCGGAAAGGGCTTTCCTTCCACATGAAGGAGGGCGACCGCGTGATCGTGACAGGCTCGGTCGAGGTCTATGAGCGCGATGGTGTCTACCAGATGTATGCCAGACAGATCGAGGCAGATGGTGCGGGAAACCTGTTCTTAAAGTTCGAGCAGTTAAAGCGCGAACTTGAAGAGATGGGGATGTTTGCGGCAGAATATAAGCAGCCGATCCCCAAGTATATTCACAGACTGGGGATCGTCACGGCACCGACAGGTGCTGCAATACAGGATATCCGCAACATTGCCACGCGGCGCAATCCTTATGTGCAGCTGATCCTGTATCCGGCTCTGGTACAGGGAAGCGGCGCTGCGGAGAGCATTGTAAACGGAATCCATGCGCTGGATATGCTGGGCGTGGACACGATCATCGTCGGAAGAGGCGGTGGCTCAATCGAGGATTTATGGGCGTTCAATGAGGGGATCGTCGCGCGGGCAATCTTTGACTGCCGGACACCGATCATCTCGGCGGTCGGACATGAGACAGATACCACGATCGCGGATCTGGTCGCGGATCTTCGTGCACCGACACCATCAGCAGCGGCAGAGCTTGCAGTGGCGGATGTGCGTGACATCGAGGATGCACTGCGTCAGCAGCAGGAGCGTATGCAGCGGATCTTACGGCAGCAGCTTCGGCTGGCAAGAGAGCAGACGAACCATTATCTGACGAGGCTTCGCGCGGTAAGTCCGCAAAGCCAGTTGAATGCGAACCGCACAAGGACTGCGGCGCTGGAGGAGAAGCTTACAGACTGCATGCAAAGGCAGCTTGCGGAGAGCCGCAGGCGCACAGCTATGTCAGGCGACCGTCTGCGCCAGCGGATGGAGCAGACCTTAGAGCGCAAGCGGGCGCGTTTTCAGCTTTTAGCTCAGGCACTGGAGGGCAATTCCCCGATCCGGAAGCTCAGCCAGGGGTATGCGTTCGTGGAGGGACCGGATCAAAAGACCGTCCGCTCCGTCGATGGGCTTAAGGTGCAGGATGAGATAACGGTACAGATGTTGGACGGCGGAATGAGAGCAACGGTTTCGGAGGTGTGGCACAATGAAAGAGAAAAATGAATCCATAACACTGGAAGAACGATTTGACAATATCGAACAGATCTTAGAGCAGATGGAATCGGGGGAGGTTTCCCTTGACGATTCCTTTGAACTGTATAAAAAGGGACTGGCGGAGATCAAGGCAGCGAACGATTCGCTGGACCGTATCGAAAAAGCAATGCTGGTATTGAATGAAAACGGTGAATTGGAGGCATTTTGATGATAGAGCAGGAGATTACGAAGCGCGTAGAACAGATCAACCGGATCATCGAGCGGTATCTTCCGAAGGAGGAAGGCTATCAGCGGACGATCTTTGAAGCGATGAATTACAGTGTGCGGGCAGGCGGCAAGCGGCTTCGCCCGATGCTCATGCAGGAAACCTACCGCATGTTCGGTGGAAGTGATGCGGAAATCGAGCCGTTTATGGCGGCAATCGAGATGATCCATACCTACTCACTGGTGCATGATGATCTGCCGGCTATGGATAATGACGAGTACCGCAGAGGCAAGAAGACAACGCACGCGGTATATGGCGAAGCAATGGGGATTCTTGCAGGGGACGCACTGTTAAATTACGCATATGAGACAGCTGCACAGGCGCTTCCTGCTTTGAATAAGAATCCGAATGTCGGAGAGGCTTTCCTTGTGCTGGCGCAGAAAGCCGGTGTATATGGAATGGTCGGCGGACAGGTCGTGGATGTCGAGGCGGATAAGCGCGGTGAGACAACGATCGCGAGGGAAAAGCTGGATTTTATCTACCAGCTAAAGACCGGAGCACTGATTGAGGCAGCAATGAAGATCGGAGCAATCTTGGCGGGAGCGACCACAGAAGAACAAAGTATCGTGGAACAGGCAGCAGGCAGGATCGGACTGGCATTTCAGATCCAGGATGACATTCTTGATGTGACCAGCACGTTTGAGGAGCTTGGCAAGCCGATCGGAAGTGACGAGAAGAATCAGAAGTCCACCTATGTGTCCTACGAGGGCTTGGAGAAATCGGCAGCGGACGTGGAAGCACTCTCCGAGGAGGCGTCGGCACTTCTTACAACACTTGGGAAGGACGATGCATTTTTGCAGGAGCTGATCCATTTCCTGGTTCATAGAAATAAATGATAAGGCATACGGCAGAACTGCCTTATGTTGAGGGGACACATGATTTTAGAGCGAATACAAAAAGAAAATGATATAAAGACGCTTACGCCAAAAGAGCTTGATATTCTGCGGGACGAGATCCGGGAATTTCTGGTGGAGTCGATCTCAAAGACCGGCGGGCATCTCGCGTCAAATCTCGGTGTGGTCGAGCTTACGATGGCACTTCATCTGGCATTTGATCTGCCGAAGGACAAGATCATCTGGGATGTCGGGCATCAGTCCTACACACACAAGCTGCTGACCGGGCGCAAGGATGGGTTTGCCACACTCCGCCAGCTTGGCGGGATGAGCGGCTTCCCGAAAACGATCGAGAGTGAGTCGGACTGTTTTAATACCGGACATAGCTCCACCTCCATTTCAGCGGGGCTTGGAATGGCACACGCAAGGGAGCTGACCGGGGAGGATTACTATGTTGTCTCTGTCATCGGGGACGGCGCGCTGACCGGCGGCATGGCATTTGAGGCACTCAACAATGCCTCACAGCTAAAGTCCAATTTTATCATTGTATTAAATGATAACAATATGTCCATCTCCGAGAATGTCGGTGGACTGAACCGGTATCTGTCGAATTTCCGTACCGCGGATGTATACAGTGACTTGAAGGAAAATGTCAAGCATTCATTAAGCCAGATTCCGGGTGTCGGCAAGAAGATGGTTCAGAAAATCCACAATGCCAAGAGCGGTCTCAAGCAGCTGTTTGTTCCGGGAATGTTCTTTGAGGAGATGGGGCTGATCTACCTTGGACCGGTCGATGGAAGCAACATCGCGGCGATGCGAAAGACCTTTAACGAGGCAAAGCGCGTGGATGGTCCGGTGCTTGTACATGTGCTGACCAAGAAGGGAGCCGGGTATCTTCCGGCGGAGCGCCATCCGGCGCGTTTCCACGGGACGGAGCCGTTTGAGATAGAGACGGGAATCCCGTCCAACAAGAGAAAAAAAGCAAATTACACCGACGTTTTTTCCACGGTCATGCTAAAGCTCGCAGAGCGCAATCCGAAGGTGGTTGCCATAACGGCTGCGATGACGGACGGAACCGGATTAAAGCGGTTTCACCTGAACTATCCGGAGCGCTTTTTCGATGTGGGTATCGCGGAGGAGCATGCGGTGACGTTTGCGGCAGGAATGGCAAAGATGGGGCTTATCCCGGTATTTGCGGTGTATTCCTCATTCTTACAGCGCGCGTATGACCAGATCATGCACGATGTATGCTTACAGAATCTTCCGGTCGTGTTTGCAATCGACCGCGCCGGACTTGTAGGAAGTGACGGGGAGACGCATCAGGGCATTTTTGACCTGTCGTTTCTGTCGACGATCCCGAATATGACGATCCTTGCTCCGAAGAATAAATGGGAGCTTTCCGATATGATGAAGTTCGCGGTGGCGTTTGGCGCGCCGATCGCGGTGCGCTATCCGAGAGGACTTGCGTATGACGGCTTGAAGGAGTTTCGCGAGCCGGTGGTGCTTGGAAAGAGCGAAATGCTTTACGAGGAATCGGAGGTCGCGCTGTTTGCACTTGGCGGCATGGTTGCGATCGCGGAAGAGGTGCGGAACAGGCTAAAGGAGCGTGGGCATTCCTGCACGCTCGTCAATGCGCGGTTTGCAAAGCCGTTTGACGAGGAGATGATCCGCAGGCTTGCCGGTACGCACAAGCTGTTGGTAACGATGGAGGAGAATGTAAAGAGCGGCGGCATGGGAGAGCATATCGAGAGCTTTTTATTTTCGCAGAAGCTGGATGTTTCTATTCTGACGGTATCCGTGCCGGATCAGTTCGTGGAACATGGAAATGTCAATGCACTTAGAGAAATGCTTGGAATAGATGCGGCATCGGTTGCCGCGAGAATTTTAGAGGTGTTATGAAAGAACGTTTGGATGTATTACTCGTAAAAAAGGGACTTGCCCCTTCCAGAGAGAAGGCGAAGACCATGATCATGGAGGGCAACGTGTTTGTCAACAATAACCGGGAGGACAAGGCTGGTTCCACGTTCCCGGAGGACTGCCAGATCGAGATCCACGGTGCGACGTTAAAGTACGTCAGCCGTGGCGGACTGAAGTTAGAGAAGGCAATGACGCATTTTGGCATCACGTTGGAGGACAAGGTCTGCATGGATATCGGCGCTTCCACGGGAGGCTTTACCGACTGCATGCTGCAGAACGGCGCGAAGAAGGTCTATGCCGTGGATGTCGGATACGGACAGTTTGCGTGGAAGCTGCGGCAGGATCCGCGCGTGGTCTGCATGGAAAAGACGAATATCCGGTATGTGACTCCGCAGGATATTGCGGATGTGCTTGATTTTGCGTCGGTGGATGTCTCCTTTATTTCACTGACCAAGGTGCTTCCGGCGGCAAGGGAGCTGCTTGCACCACACGGGCAGATGGTATGTCTGATCAAGCCGCAGTTTGAAGCCGGAAGGGACAAGGTCGGCAAAAAGGGCGTTGTCCGTGACATTAAGGTGCATGAGGAGGTCGTGTCAAACATCCTTTCCTTTGCACGGGCAAACGGATTTTCCGTGCTGAATCTGGAGTTTTCCCCGATCAAGGGACCGGAGGGCAATATCGAGTATCTGGTTTATCTGGAAAAGGCAGAGGAGACGTCTATGGCAGAGAATGTCGATATGATGGCAGTGGTTGCGGCAGCACATGAGGAGTTGGACAAATAGCATGAAGCATTTTACCCTGATCACAAATGCGTATAAGGATAAGGAGCTGCGCTTCACGGAACAGGTGAAGGCGTACATCCGCGCACGCGGAGGAACTGCGGTCGGGCTGCTCAGCAATTCCATCGGGCAGCTGAAAGAATTTCAGATCAGTGACATTCCGAAGGACACCGAGATGATTTTTGTGCTTGGCGGGGACGGAACACTGATCCGTGCGGCAACTGCGGTACAATCGCTTGGCATTCCGCTTATGGGAGTGAACCTCGGAACGCTCGGATATCTGTGCGAGCTGGAGGAAAGCACGGTTTTTCCGGCGATTGACCGGCTGATGAAGGACGATTACAGCGTGGAGGAGCGCATGATGCTGTGCGGGCATCTTGACGGAGTAAATGAAAGCCGCGCCGCGATGAATGATATCGTGATCCACCGTACCGGGGATCTTACGATGCTAAGTCTCATCGTGTATGTAAACGGAAAGATCCTTTACACCTACCATGCGGACGGCATCATCGTGGCGACACCGACGGGATCGACCGGTTACAATATGTCTGCCGGCGGGCCGATCGTAGATCCGAAGGCGAAGATGATCCTTCTCACCCCGATCAACGCACATAATCTCAATTCGAAGAGTATCGTGCTAGACGCGGAGGATGAGATCGTGATCGAGGTCGCAAGGCGTCGCTATGAGCATGAGGAGGAAGCCTGCGTCAGCTTTGATGGGGATCAGGTTGCAGAGCTTAAGGTGGGAGATCGTTTTGTGATTTCAAAAGCACCAAATATCACGAAAATATGTAAGTTAAACAATCTGAGTTTTTTGGAACTGCTTCGCAAAAAGATGGAAACCTATACATAGGAGGGTGGCATGAAAACAAAACGTCAATCAAAGATCCTTGAACTGGTGCAAAAATATGAGATCGAGACGCAGGAGGAGCTGTCCACATATCTGGAGAAGGAAGGATATACGACCACGCAGGCGACGGTTTCCCGTGATATCCGGGAGCTGAAGCTGACCAAGATCCCGATGAACAACGGGAAGCAGAAATACGCTGTTCTCAACGAGGCGAGAGAGCAGATGGCAGAAAAATACGTCAGAGTGCTGCGTGCCGGATTTTTATCCATGGACATGGCACAGAACATTCTGGTGATCAAGACGGTTTCCGGCATGGCGAGTGCGGTGTGCGCAGCAATCGATGCGATGCATATTCCGGGGATCGTCGGATCGATCGCAGGAGATGATACCATTATGTGCGCAGTCCGCACGGTTGAGGAGACCTCGGACATCATGACACATCTCCGCAGGATCATTGAACAAAAGTAAAATGCGCCGGATGGGGAGAGTAGAAGGAGAGTTTTATGTTACAGAACCTGCATGTGAAGAATCTTGCGCTGATCGATGAGGCAGATGTGGAGTTTACGGACGGACTGAATATCTTAACCGGAGAGACCGGTGCCGGAAAGTCCATTATCATCGGCTCCATGAACCTTGCCTTGGGAGAAAAGGTTCCGAAGGAGATCCTGCGGAACAATGACGACACCGCGCTGGTCGAGCTTATTTTTCAGGTAAAAGAGGAAAAGACGATAGAAGCGCTGCGTGCGCTTGAGGTTGAGCCGGAGGATGATATGGTCATCCTGACCAGAAAAATATCCGGAACGAGAGCGGTCGGACGCATCAACGGGGAGACGGTATCGGTTTCCCGCATGAAGGAGGTTGCGGCGCTGCTGATCGACATCTGCGGACAGCAGGAGAGCCATACGCTTTTGTCCAAGAAGAAGCATCTTGAGATCCTGGACGAGTACGCAAAGGAGGCGCTTGGCGATAAAAAGCAAAGGCTTGCCAACGAATACAAGGAATACCGGCGCTTAAAGGAAGAATGGGAGTCTGCCAATCTCGACACCGAGGATCAGAAACGGGAATTGTCCCTGTTAGAGTACGAGGTACATGAGATAACAGAGGCTGCACCGGTTGCCGGTGAGGACGAGGAGCTGGAAGCAGCCTTTCGACGTTTTTCAAATGGAAAAAAGATCATGGAAGCACTCGGCAACGCCTATGCTGCGACCGGAGGCGAGATGGAGAGCGCATCTGAGCTGATCGATCGCGCGGTGCGCGAGCTTGGAACAGTCAGCGGCTTTGACAGGCCGATCGAGGAACTGGAACAGCAGCTTGTGGAAATTGACAACCTGTTATCCGATTTCAACCATGAGATCAGCAATTATATATCCTCTGCGGAGTTTGACGAGGAGACGTTTTACGAGACACAGAAGCGTCTGGATGTCATCAATCATCTGAAGTCCAAATACGGAAATACGATCGGGGAGATTCTTTCTTCCTGCGAGGAGAAGGAGGCGCGGATCGCAAAGCTGTCCGATTATGAGAGCTATCTATCCGATCTTTCGGAGCGTATCAGGAAGCAGGAGAAGATTGTGTGTGTGTTGTCGGACGAGATCTCGGATATCCGGAAGAACTATGCACTTAAGCTGTGTGCTACGGTGACGGAGGCATTAAAGGAACTGAATTTTCTGGATGTCCGGTTCAAGATGCAGTTTGAGCGGACGGCGGATTACACCGCAAACGGTGTGGACGATGCTGAATTTTGGATTTCAACGAATCCGGGGGAGCCTACAAAGCCGCTCGGAAAGGTGGCTTCCGGCGGTGAATTGTCGCGTATCATGCTTGCAATCAAGACTGTGATGGCAGCCGGGGACGATATCGGAACGCTGATCTTTGACGAGATCGACAGCGGAATCAGCGGACGTACCGCACAGATGGTTTCCGAGAAGCTGAATGTGCTTGGAAAGAGCCATCAGGTTATCTGCATTACGCATCTGCCACAGATCGCTGCGATGGCAGATACGCACTTTTTGATCGAAAAGGAAGTGGAGAACCAGTCAACGGTTTCCCGCATCCGCAGGCTGTCGGACGGAGAATGCATAAATGAGCTTGCGCGGATGCTCGGCGGTGTCGAGATCACGGAGACGGTCTACAAGAGTGCTGAGGAAATGAAGCGGATGGCTTACATGAAAAAATAAATTTATCGCATACTATTACAAAAGATTTTTGGAGTAATGGTATGCGATTTTTTTGTGCGCGGTTTTATAAAAATGTAGTAGTGATCTATTTAAGTGTTGTGTTCTGCTTTGCCTACACAACGCTTCTTGGTGCGATCCCAAACCATATCTATGTGTGTGAGGGGGAGGCACCAAAACTGAATCTGCAGGTGCCGGTCAGCGTAGAACAGAAGGCAACGCTAAAGAGCACGGCGGCACTCCGGCAGCAGAGCGCGCCGGGGAGCATTGTGTCCGCGGCGGAGCAGGGCGGAATACAGCCGGACGTGGAAACACAGGAGCTTTTTTCGGAGAGTGTGACACAGGATGTGGACTATATCATAACCTGTAAGCTCTTTGGGATCGTGCCGATCAAGGAGGTGGAGGTCAGTGTGATCTCCGCACAGTCGGTATATGCGTCCGGGCGTGTGATCGGCATCTACGGGCAGACGGACGGGGTACTTGTATTAAAAACGTCCGAGGTGCTGGATGCGCAGGGCGTACTGACCAGCCCTGCCGAGAATAAGGTGCTTCCGGGTGATTACATTTGCGCCGCGAACGGTGTGCCGGTCGGGACGAAGGAGGCACTTATCGAGGCGGTGCAGCAAAACGAGGAGGAAAGGCTTGTGCTGACCTTGGAGCGCAAAGGAAAATCCATTGATGTTGCGGTGGAGCCGGTCTGCACACAGGATCATAAATATCTGCTTGGAATCTGGGTAAAAGACGACATGGCGGGGATCGGCACTCTGACCTACTACTCAAGGGAGGGCAGCTTTGGAGCACTCGGACACGGCATCGGCGACGGCGAGACGGGGGAGCTTCTGACAATATCCGAGGGACGTGTATACAATATGCGCCTGCTCGGCATTCAAAAGGGCGAAAATGGTGCTCCGGGAGAACTGGAGGGCATTATTTACTACGGAAACGACAATTACCTCGGAAGTATCCAGACAAACAGCAGCATGGGGATATACGGCGAGCTGGACGAGCGCTGTCTGGAAAATTACAAGAACTCGGATGCGTGCTTCGAGATCGGATACATGCAGCAGATTGCCTGTGACAAAGCGTACATCTTATCTGATATCAGCGGCGAGATAAAGTCCTACGAGATCTCGATCGACAGCGTGAACTATCAGGCTGCCAACACCAATAAGGGAATCCAGTTCCATGTAACAGATCCTACGCTTTTGGAGCTGACCGGCGGGATCGTGCAGGGGATGAGCGGAAGCCCGATCATACAGGACGGCAGGATCATCGGCGCGGTCACGCATGTGCTGGTGAACGATCCGAAGCGCGGGTATGGGATTTTTATAGAGAATATGTTGCGAACGAGAGGATGAACGAGCATAACGCAAAACTCATTGATGTTTCTGTGCACCGGGAAGTTCTGTATGTTATATTATGATTATAATGAGAGAAGCTGGTATTTGCTAGCTTCTCTCAATTTTTGGAGCACAGGACAGTTTTGCAATAAAAAATATTTTATACATAAAATGAGCGAGATCAGGGATCGACGCCGGATCATGTGTAAACACATTTTAAGTTGTGTCTGTTGCTGTAAAAAATCTTTATATTCATAAAGATTTTCACCGCAATATTACAGATGATATTGTTGAATGCTGCTTCTTATGCTAAAATAAGGCAAAGAGCATTTACAGAAATAAAAATGACAGAGGTGAGTGTATGGCAATGTGTTATAAAAAGTTGTGGAAATTGTTGATTGACAAGAATCTGAACAAGTCAGATTTGCGTGAATGCACTGGACTAAGTACCACAACGATTGCAAAACTTGGTAGAGATGAGTATGTCAGCATGGAGGTTGTCTCTAAAATCTGTGCAACGCTTCATTGTGATGTGGGAGACATAATGGAATATGTTTCAGACGAAAATTAAGAAGTTTGAGATTTGAAGATAAATACTCGATATGGAGGATATTATAATGGCAGAAAAGACAAACGCCAATATTGGATTTGAAAAGCAGCTTTGGGATGCAGCCTGTGTTTTGTGGGGACATATCCCGGCGGCAGAATATAGAAAAGTAATTATAGGATTGATTTTCCTTCGTTATATTTCGGCAGCATTTGATAAGCGCTACAAAGAGCTCGTTGATGAGGGCGATGGCTTTGAAGATGATCGTGATGCTTATGAAATGGACAATGTATTTTTTGTTCCGGAGGAAGCACGCTGGAATAATATTGCGTCTAAAGCACATACACCGGAAATTGGAACAATCATTGATAATGCAATGAGGGCGATAGAATCAGAAAATAAGAAACTGAAGAATGTTCTTCCAAAAAATTATGCAAGCCCAGATTTGGATAAAAGAATTTTAGGTGATGTGGTTGATATCTTCACAAACAATATTGATATGAGCGATACAGAAGCAAGTGAAGATCTTCTTGGGCGTACCTATGAGTATTGTATTGCTCAGTTTGCCGAGAAAGAAGGCGTTGGCGGTGGAGAATTCTATACTCCATCCAGTGTTGTAAAAACATTGGTTTCTATCCTTCGACCATTTTATAACTGCCGGGTATATGATTGCTGTTGCGGTTCTGGCGGTATGTTTGTGCAGAGTGAGAAGTTTATTGAAGCGCACAGCCATAAAAGAGGTGCAATTTCTGTTTATGGTCAGGAAGCAAACCCGGATACTTGGAAAATGGCAAAAATGAATATGGCAATTCGTGGCATTGATGCAGACCTTGGTCCGTATAATGCAGACACTTTTACAAGTGATTTGCACCCGGCCTTAAAGGCAGATTTTATTTTGGCGAATCCACCTTTTAACTATCATCCATGGGGACAAGACAAACTGATGGAGGATAAGCGTTGGAAATATGGACTTCCACCTGCTGGTAATGCCAACTATGCCTGGATTCAGCACATGATTCATCATCTTGCACCGAATGGAAAAATTGGTCTTGTCCTTGCCAATGGCGCACTCTCTACACAGTCTAGTGGCGAAGGAGAGATTCGTAAAAAAATTATAGAGGACGATTTGATTGAAGGAATTATTGCGATGCCTACACAGCTGTTTTATAGCGTAACAATTCCGGTGACGCTGTGGTTTATTACCAAAGGGAAAAAGCAAAAAGGGAAAACGCTTTTTATTGATGCCCGCAAAATGGGACACATGGTTGACCGGAAACATCGTGATTTTACGGATGAAGACATTCAAAAACTGGCTGATACTTTTGAAGCATTCCAAAATGGTATACAGGAAGATGTTCTTGGATTTTGTAAGGTAGCGGATATTCAGGAAATTGAAAAGCAGGATTATATTCTTACGCCGGGACGTTATGTAGGTATTGAGGAACAGGAAGATGATGGAGAACCGTTTGAAGAAAAAATGACTCGCCTTACATCTGAACTTTCGGAAATGTTCGCAAAATCTCATGAGCTGGAGAATGAAATCAGAAAAAAATTGGGGGCGATTGGATATGAAATCTAATTGGACAACAACAACGATTGATGATGTCTGCTCTCTTGTGACTGATGGAGCACATAATAGTCCTAAAAGTGTAGAAAAAGGATATTATATGGCTTCAGTTAAAGATTTTACTGAGTACGGATTTGACTTTTCAAATTGTAGAAAAATTAGCGAAGAAGATTATGAAAAACTCTGCAAACAAGGGTGTGTTCCCCAAAAAGATGATGTTTTGGTTGGAAAGGATGGAGCCAGATATTTTGAGGATATAATAATTTATAGGC
>ERZ1034998.604-NODE-604-length-22836-cov-11.425793_pt1 | contig 22836 bp, 22 predicted proteins | sample MGYA00520621_ERZ1034998 | MGnify/ENA primary metagenome ERZ1034998 (study PRJEB33766, sample SAMN09781748) | gut metagenome | biome: gut microbiome | host: Homo sapiens | place: Madagascar | study: EMG produced TPA metagenomics assembly of the PRJNA485056 data...
TTATTATACAGATCTTTATTGTCGGTATAGTGTTAATAATGGCACTATTTGGAGATAGTAGAGTTTCTCTTGACGGACTATTGTTAGATTCTAACAGAATGACACTTTTTTCAGTAGCACTTCCAACGTTTTTTAAGAGTAATAGAACATGGATTGGCTTAGGGCTGGCATCGGGAGAAATATATGGACAAAATTTAACACCATATAAGACGTATTGGTTGGATAATGGATATATATATACGTTAATAACAAGCGGATATATAGGAATAACAATTTATGTGGCACTCATTATATTGTTCCTTATTAGTTATTGGAAATTGAAGAAACAAAATAATTCAATGGGTATTTTAGCTATAGCAACTTTTTCGATGTATCTATTTTCTGCCTTATTTGAAACGACCTTATTTAATGGAGGCGTTTTATTGAATTATTTGTTATTACCAGTTTTTTTGATATTGCTAGATTACAGGTCTGAGACGGAAGATGAGACATTAGAAGATTTAAATGAGGTAAAAAAATGAAAAAAATTGCAATGATAACTTTTCATGCATCGCATAATAACGGTTCAATGCTTCAGGCGTTAGCTTTGCAAACGGCATTACAACAGAGGAACTGTGATATTGAAATTATTGATTTTTCCAATGAAGGTCAAAGAAATTTATATTCGGTGCTTCCTTATCCACATAATTGGAAGCAGTGTATAAAATGGCTGATTTGGAGAAGTAATTATAAAGAATTGAAAAGACAACACGAAGCATATGAGACTTTTTCAAGTAAATATTTTAAGTTAACAGAAAAATCATACACAAATAACACGCAATTAGAAGAATTATGTAACAAATATGACGCATTTATAACCGGAAGTGATCAAGTATGGAATACAAGGTGCATAGATGCTGATGATGCGTATTTTTTAACTTTTGTTAAAGATAAACCAAAGTTTGCATATGCTGTTAGTTTGGGGGCTAACAATGCGTTTGAAGGTGAACAAGGTTTAAAGTACATTAATTATATTAGAGATTTTAAAGGAATTTCGGTGCGAGAAAAGAATGCACAGAAGTGGATTGAACAAGCGACAGGAAAGAAAGAACTGATTACCTTAGATCCTACAATGCTTTTTGACCAAGAGGAATGGGAGAAAATTGTTGAAGTAAAAGCAGAACCTATTATACCTGGGAAGTATATTTTCTATTATTGCTTTGGTATTAATGAAGATATTCAGATATTCCTCCACAAATTATCTGATAGACTACAGATTCCGGTATATTTTATTGAAGCTAAAGAATGGACATTGAAAATGTGTTGGCGGCATAAAATATATTTGGTGAAACAATATGGGCCGGATGTTTACATGAATTTGGTAAAGCACGCGGATCTGTTTATAACGAGTTCCTTTCATGGGACAGCGTTTGGAACCATATACAGAAAGAACTTTTGGTATATTAAGAGTAAAGATAGTGAAAGTTCTAAAGATGATAGAGCAACTACATTCTTATCGCAGCTTGGGTTGATGTCTAGATATCGAACTATTAATGAATTGGAAACTATTAATTTATATGACGAGATAGATTATAAACCAGTCGTTGAAAACCTAAATGAACTGCGAATCGTATCGAACCAATATCTGTCAAATATAGTAGGTACAATTTGAAATGGGAAAACATGCGTATTTGATTATGGCACACAATCAGAAAAAAATGTTACAGAGCTTGATTGAGTGCCTGGATTACAAAGATAATGACATATATGTCCATTTAGATCGAAAGTGGGAAGATATAGAGATTAATGACATATATAAATTTGCAACGGAGTCAAGAATTTTCATTTTAAAAGAACGAATTGATGTCAAGTGGGGGACTTACTCACAGATTGAATGCGAACTCTTGTTATTACAAGAAGCAGCTCCTGGTCATTATCAGTATTATCATTTAATGTCTGGAATGGATTTGCCACTTAAGACACAAGAAGAAATCCACAGTTTTTTCGATAAAAACAATGGAACAGAGTTTATACACTTTGATGGTAAAGAAATTGACACTCAAACATATAAACGTGTATCAAAGTATAATTTCATTATAACAAAAAACAAAAATTTCTTATCGCGAATTCTGTATAACTTACTGATGGGCTTGCAACTTTGTGTAGATAGAGCAAAAAAATACAATGTTGTCTTTTATAAAGGAGCAAATTGGTTTAGTATCACAGATGCACTAGCGCAGTATGTTGTCGAAAAAAGTGCTTGGATAAAAGAGGTCTTTCAATACGCTCGCTGTGGTGATGAGATGTTCCTTCAAACGCTAGTTATGAATTCAAAGTTTAAAGAATCTTTGGTAAACAATAATTTTTGTGATAATTATGAAACGATTCAATACTGTATTGATTGGAATAGAGGATCACCATATGTCTTCAAAAAGGAAGATATATCCTTGTTAGCAGATTCCAATATGTGCTTTGCTCGAAAGTTTGATATGAATATCGATGATCAAATTGTAAGCTTGATTAAAAATAATGTTGGTGTTAATAAATAGCAATATAATTTGACTACAAATAGTGAGTTGGGAAAATGAAAACACTTGAGAAAAATTTTATTTATAATGTATTATATCAATTATTATTAATTGTTCTACCATTGATTACAGCTCCATATATTGCGCGAACGTTGGGAGCTGAGTCGGTAGGTATCTATTCATATACGTATTCAGTTGCTCAGTATTTTCTGCTTTTTGCAATGCTAGGAATTTCTACTCATGGAAACCGATGTGTTGCATCAGTTAAAAATGATAGAGAAAAATTGTCTAATACATTTTGTTCTATCTATTCAATACAGGTCTGTACATATACAATAGCTGCCATTATGTATTGGGGATATCTTTTGCTATTCCATGTAGATAATGTACTCATTGTTGTAATACAGTTTCTGTATGTTTTGTCAGGGGCATTTGATATTAGCTGGTATTATTTTGGAACGGAGCAGTTTAAAATAACAGTAACGAGAAATACAATAATTAAGATTGCAACAGTTATCTTAATGTTTGTTTTTGTTCATTCACCTGATGATTTGTGGAAATATACGCTTATAATGGCGACTGGAACTTTCATAAGTCAGATTTATTTATGGAGATATATTCCTAAACAGGTGAAGCTAAAACGTGTTTCATTTGCGGAAACAAAAGCTCATATTAAACCAATTATTATATTGTTTGTTCCGGTTATAGCGTATAGTATTTACAAATTGATGGATAAGATTATGCTGGGCAATATGACTTCATATAGTCAAGTTGGATATTATGAAAATGCCGGAAAGATAATTAATATACCAATGGGTGTTATTACAGCCTTAGGTACAGTTATGTTGCCGAGGATGTCTAGTATAGTATCGAGTGGAGAAAGAGAAAAGGCAAGAGATTATATTAGAATTTCAATAAAACTTGTGACGATTATAGGGGCAGCTATAGCATTTGGACTTATCGGAATTAGTGATATCTTGGTTCCAATCTATTTCGGAGCGGAATATCTACCTTGCATTTCATTAATTAACCTTCTGGCCGTGACAGTTTTCTTTATTTCATGGGCTAATGTCGTTAGAACACAATATTTGATACCGTTAAGATTTGATAAAATTTATGTAGTATCTATGGTTCTAGGTGCACTTGTAAATTTTGTCATCAACTATACTCTTATTCCACAATTTCAAGGCAATGGTGCGGCAGTTGGAACTATTGCGGCAGAATTTACTGTTATGATAACACAAATGGTATTGATAAGACATAAACTCCCGATTTTTAGATACTGCAGTCAAACAGTGCCATATCTGGTTATTGGATTTATTATGCAAGTTGTTGTCAGATTTTATGGGAAGCTACGAGGAGAAAGTGTTTCGACATTAGTAGCTCAAGTTCTTCTTGGTGCATTAGTATACAGTATCGGTTGTGTGGTCTATTTTATCTTATCTAAAGATGAAATAGGAAGTTTGATATTTAACGAGATCAAATCGATTAAAAGGAGACGGATGCGATGAAAAGTATCGATAAATGCGTATCAAATAAGATAAGTAATCTTAATTTGTTTTTATCTGTTTTTATTGTTGCATTGCACTCTTCCTGCCGAGAACAACTTTTATATGGGGGGGTATAGAGTAAATTTTGCTCTACAAAATTTACTAAAAATAATTGCGGATAGTGCAGTGCCGATGTTCTTTGTAATGTCGGGGTATTTGCTTTTTTATAAATATAATATTAGAAAGTACTTCGACACCTTAAGCAGCAAAGTTAGAACTTTATTGATTCCGTTTGTTTTGTGGAATTTATTAGGATTTGTATATCATAAATGTTTGTCGTTACTTTCAATTATGACAGGAGTTGCTGAAGCGAATCCGGAATTATTGAGCGTTCGGAACATTCTTTATGGAGTATGGAAGAGTGCGTATGATCCGCCAGTATGGTTTATAAAAACCTTATTTGAGCTGATTTTAATTTCACCGCTTGTTTGGGGCATTGTAAATAAGTTGAAGCAGAAAACGATAGTTCTCGTTATTTTTACTGTGTTGCCTGTGATTAGTTTCACTCCAGGATATACTTCGATATTTTTTTGGATTCCTCTCTATCTATTAGCAGCAACAATAGCATACTGTGAGAACGATATGATTTCTCAATTCAGTATGACTAGGAGCTATTTATGTGTTGTTTTATACTGCAGTATTGTCGCCTATCTATTATTGAACAATGTTGACGAGAAAGCAAGTGCTTATACATTTTATCGGTTGATTTCACCTATACTGATTTGGAATATCATTGATCTGTCGAAATCTGTACGCAATAAAAGGATCTTGGCAAAATATGCGATTCCGTTCTTTTTATTTTGTTCACATATTTTTGTTATTCCCATAGTTAAGAAGATGTTCCTTTTGATTTTGGGAAATTCCAATTATGGTATTACAGCAGCTTATCTGTGTACAGTGGTAACAACGATTAGTTTAATATGGATTTTGTCTTTGGTAATGAAAAAAGCATTGCCGCAAACATATAAGATATTAGCAGGCGGAAGATGATAGAGGATAAAATAGTGGATAAGGATAATGTGAGTATAGTTGAGAGATATAAAGTAATTGACGTAATAAAAGGTTATGGAATATGCTTAATGGTTTGTGGACATAGCGGTGCACCTTTCACGAATTGGATTTATTTGTTTCACATGGCTTTGTTTTTTATTGCATCGGGATATTTATGGAATGAACGCAATGCAGTGACAAAGAAGAATGTTGTGCAATATGTAAAGAGGAAAGTAAAATCTTTATGGCTGCCATTTGTATTAATCAATTTGTTTTTTACTGCTACACAAAACTTTTTTCTTAAAATCGGAATTTACTCTACAGATGCCGGTGCATCTGTTTTGCCTGTAACTCCATTAGATACAAGTACGGCAATAAAAAAAGTTTTAGGCAATATCATCTTTAGTGGAGGAAGCCAATTGGCTGGTGCTACCTGGTTTCTAAGATCTTTATTTTGTATTACCATTGTTAATGCGGTAATAACATATCTGCTAAAGAATATTATCTCGAAAAAGACATATGTTTTTATTGCGATGGTTGTTGCAGCAATAGGTATGCAATTGGTTAATAATAATGTAGGCTCGATTTCTTTGTTGGTTGAAAAAATTGGATTGCAGTCATTTTTTGCAGGGTATTTTGCGTATCTTATTGGAATGATATTAAAGAAAACAACGTATATGCAATTCGTTAAACAGCATACATTATCGTGCTTTTTTTTATCGGGGGGGGGACTTCTTCTATTAAATTTTATAGGAAAGATTCAATTAAATGTTGGACATGTTGAAAATGTCGCATTTTTTGCTTTGTCTTCACTATTGGGCTGGATTCTAGTATATATTATATCGATAAACTCGAAATGGATTGCGAGTTGCGTCGAGTATATTGGAAAGCATTCAGTATGGATTTTAGGCTTACATTTTTTGAGTTTCAAAATTGTAACGATGGTCTATTTAAAGATTGTGCCTGAAAGCAAGGCTACCTTAGCTGCATATCCGGTTGTTTATGAAAATAACATATTATGGATTGCGTATACGCTGGCTGGTATAATTGCTCCGCTTCTAGTAGGGTATATTTGGCACAAATTGTTTTCATTCTTAAAAAGTATGGAAATCTATAGAAACAATGCATAAATGATTTTTGGATATTGAAAAATTACGCTTAAGAGAGCGTGAGAGAATCATTGATGAGCGATAGTGCGCAAAAGGTATTGCGGCAATATTAGTCAGGTACCGGGTGCCTGACCTCTGGTACTAGAATACAACTAAAAAGTCGAATATTGGTGAATTAGTGCCTGTACTGGGAAAGATAGAACCGTGTGAGTTCACACACGGTAGCTGCTCAAGACTTCACACACCTCTTCGTGGTGAGCAGTAGGCAACGATCTAGGATCGGCTGAGATGTGAAGAACGAAACCTATGGTAAAAGAATATTGTCAGAAAAAAGGTATAAAAAACTATGCAAACAACATTACTTATCATGGCAGCCGGTATCGGTAGCCGTTTCGGAACGGGAATTAAACAGTTGGAGCCGGTGGATGATGCTGGACATATCATTATGGACTACTCAATACATGATGCGATTGAAGCTGGTTTCAACCATGTCGTATTTATCATCCGCAAGGATATCGAGAAGGAGTTCAAAGAAGTCATCGGAGACCGTATTGCCTCTATTTGTGCTTCCCATGATGTAACTGTGGACTACGCTTTCCAGGATATCAGCGATATCCCGGGAATTCTGCCGGAAGGTCGTACGAAACCTTGGGGAACCGGTCAGGCTGTGCTTGCTGCTAAAAATGTGATTGATACTCCGTTCATTGTCATCAATGCAGACGATTACTACGGCAAGGAGGGCTTCAAGGCCGTCCATGAGTATCTGGTGAATGGTGGCAAGTCCTGCATGGCAGGCTTTGTGCTGAAGAACACACTGTCCGATAATGGCGGCGTGACTCGTGGTATCTGCAAAATGGATGAGCAGAACAATCTGACGGAAGTTGTGGAAACCAAGAACATCGTAAAGACTGCAGAAGGAGCAGAGGCAGACGGAAAAGTGATTGATGTAAATTCTCTGGTATCCATGAATATGTGGGGATTAACTCCTGATTTTCTGGATGTACTGGAAGAGGGCTTCAAAGAGTTCTTTGAGAAAGAAGTTCCGGGCAATCCTTTGAAAGCTGAGTATCTGATCCCAATCTTCATCGGTGAACTGCTGGAGCAGGGCAAGATGTCAGTGAAGGTTCTGAAAACCAATGATACATGGTATGGTATGACCTACCATGAAGATGTCGCAGCTGTAAAGAACAGTTTCAAGAAGATGCTGGAGAACGGTGTGTACAAGGCTGATCTGTTCAGTGATCTGTAATGGAAGTAATAAAAGTATTAGCCAAAATCCTCACAAACATCCTGACTGCTTTGTATGAACCGTTTGGATTCTCGATTCTTCTTTCCTTTTTGGCTATGTTTTTCTATTTGTATGCGTATGAGCCTCATGAGGCTGGCAAAGGATGGAAGAATGCCATAGTGACATGGTATCAGAAGTTCAAAGAGAGCGTGTTCTTTCGGAAGCTGTTTTTACTGGCCTTTGTGACATCGATGATCCTGTTTAGAACATTGCTAAACCGGAACTTGTGGATGAATCCATTGTCCGATGTTATGGGTGGCTGGGGCATCTGGGAGACAGTGAATGGTGAACAGCAACTGACCACCGAGTGCATCGAGAACGTAATCATGATGGTACCGTTTTCAGCAGTAGTGATGTGGACGTTCGGAGAGAAGATTGGAAACGGCTGGAAGAAGATACTGCGCTATAGCGGGAAGATAGCATTTATCTTTTCGATAAGCATAGAGATGCTACAATTATTGCTTCGCTTGGGTACATTCCAGCTATCGGACATCTTCTATAACACAGTCGGCGGAGTGCTAGGCGGATTGATGTACTGTGCGGTGATGAAGGTAAGAAAGCAGCTGTAAAGCTGGTTGAAATTGTGATATACTGGGAGCGGTAGCTCCCTGCGCTGCTCGAATGAATCACACACCTCTTTGTGGTGAGCAGCAGGCAACGATCTTATGATCGGCGAAGATGTGAAAGGGATAATTTGGGAGGTGCAAGCAATGTGTCAAAATGATAGCACCTATAGGGGAACGGCCGAAAGACAGGATTTCTATTTTAAATCCCCACTCGCAAAGCTTGAAGAAAATGAAGATGAGTATTCGAGATGTTGGGTATACCTGTCTGATAATTTCAAGAATAAATTAAGGAGTTTCTTGGAGCACTTGAATGATGATCAGGGTTTTAAGTTGCCACAGGAGGACGAATTAACGTCGTATGACAATCCGGAATATCTTTGGCTGGCATATGAACTTGAACATATACGGCACGCTTATAATTCGGCTATGGTTAATCCGTACACTGGGGAATTATTAGCGGGATGTAAAAAAATTCCTTATGTCCAATTACGCTTAAAGTTAGAGGCCTTTTCAATAGAAAGCCTTTATCCCAGGACGACAGTAAATAGTTATGATAGGCAGTCTAACTCCAAATATGTGATTGAATTTGACGTGGCATTCTTAAAGGCCTTTATGAATTTTATAGTTACTGTGTTTGATGACAATCCTCAAACATATATTGAATTGGACGGGTATAAGTACATCACACATCAGTATAGAGCACCTATATACCGTATGCCTCCATTTAAACAGAAATTTGACACGAGACATGATATTCCTGGCATGATTTTTAGTGAGGCAATCCAAATGCTCTTATATTATGAATTGGCACACATTGGGGGTGGGCATTTGGATTTAAAGGTGGCAGATCCAGAATATGGAAACAATCCAGATGTTCAGATTACAGAGGAAGATGAGGCTGATAATCAGGCTATTTGTTGGTTACTAGGTATTCGTTTCCTAGAATCACCTTCGAATATTTTAGAGATAGGTGCTGATGATTTAAAAGAAGAACTTGCAATGTCTATTTTTGCGGTTTATTTACTATATACTTGGAACTATTCCGGAATGGAACGAATGTGGAATAAAAATACAATTTCAGATTATGGACATAAATCGCATTTGCCTTATCAGCTAAGAGCATATAGAATGCTATCAGTGGCTTTGAGTCGCTTACAAAATCTTGGCATATGGTGTGAAGACGGCCAAGTTTGTTCGGCTGATGGGGAAAAAATAAAAAAGGAATTTTTTGAAGAAGTAAAAAAATTGGCATTTCAAATGATAAATTCCTTTGAAACTTCTTTGTCAATGTTTTTTGCTAAGACGGAAAATATTTACGAGCTTGCACAAAGTGAAAGACTGCAGGAACTTTATGAGATGGTGATAAAGGAACAAGATGAATTGATTCCAGAAATTTCAAAAGAAAAAGTTCCGTGGCTTCTTGGATATGCACCAGAAGGACAAGCCGAAATGAAGAGAGTCCATGATTTATGGAAGGATGTAAGAGAACATCTGGAAAAAAACGGGACATACTGCAGACTTAGAAAATTTGAGGAATGGGTTCCATTAGGATGATATTCCCCTCACTCAAAGACATTGTAATACTTAAACCAAAAAGGAAAGAGGTTATCACCATGCCCAGAACGAAAGGAAGCAAAAACCGTCCCAAAACCAATATCACCAAAGACTACGCATCCCAGATCGCGGAGAAGCAGGAATCTATCACTTCCCTGACTGCTGAGATCGCATCCATCCAGAAAGCGATTGAGGGGCAGAAGAACACATTGAAAGAGAAGAAGTCTGCTCTGAAGAAGGCCGAAAAAGAAGTGGCATCCCTGGAAGCAAAGAAGGCCAAGGCAGATGCTAAGGCTGCTGAAGAAGCGAAGAAGACCGAAGCAGAGGCTGTGCTGAAGAAGTTGCTGGCAAGCGGGATGAGTGCGGACGAGATTCTGGAAAAGCTGAAATAAACAAGAAAATAAATGCCGTGTGGACAAACCGAACTCCAGGAGTTCGCACGGTATTTTTTGAAGGCTGCCGTATAGTTTATAACGAAAATAAAAGAAGAACGAAATTTAAAAAAATGGAGCGTGAGAAAATGAATTTATCAAAAATACACCACATTGCAATCATCGTATCTGACTACGAAGCCGCAAAGGATTTCTATGTGAACAAGCTGGGCTTCTCGGTCATCAGAGAAAACTACCGCCCGGAACGCGAGGATTGGAAGCTGGATCTGCGTGTCAATGAGCACACAGAACTGGAGATTTTCGCTGAGGAAAAACCGCCGAAGCGTGTGAACCGCCCGGAAGCATGTGGGCTGCGTCACCTTGCTTTCTGTGTAGAGAGTGTGGAGCAGACGGTGAATGAGCTGGCGGAGGTAGGTATTGAATGTGAGCCGATTCGTGTTGACGATTATACCGGCAAGAAGATGACCTTCTTCCATGATCCGGACGGACTGCCGTTGGAGCTGCATGAGTAAAATGAAGAAAACAAGAAAACCAGGCGGTGGCCGGAAGAAGCTGAAGCCTGAATACAATGCCGGAAAGAACCTGAAAGAGCAGATGGAAAGTGCTGTGGCACTTTATAATTCTGAGATGTCCTTGCAGGCCATCGGCGATGCTCTGGCTCTAAACCCTATCAAGGTACGGAAGCTGCTCATCACGGCAGGTGTGTATGAATCAGAAGCGGCGGAAAAAGTAAAAAACACTTTTGAAGAATACCGAGAAACACAGGACTACAAAACCTCCATACTCTCAACTGCAAACACCCTGAAACTTTCCAAAGCCTCTGTTACCTCGTATCTGCCTTATAAAAAGGGCGTGTACTTCCAAAGTACAGAAAAGGAGAAAATCAGTGTTGGAGCAGAACGGCAGCGGAGATTTAGAGCAATGAAGCGATGGAGGGTTGATCCGACAGAAGAAAACTTCTGAGGTGTGGTTCTGGCCTATACTGGAGTAAAATTTAAGACCTACTCCGGGTTGCCATTCTCTTACGAAATTAAAAAGGGCAGGAGCGGCGAGTACACAAAAGAACTGTGGATCGATCGCAGAGAGAATAGTAAAAGTCTGGCGTGGAGTTCTGTGCTGCTGGCTCTGGGCAATATTAAAAAGGTAGGAGAAGTAGTTGAACGTCCTAAAGCGCTGGGCGATATCCGGGGTGTGACCTATATATACGGAATGTTCTATCGGTTTGGACTGATCGACGTGCCGGATGAAGCAAAAGAAAAGATGAAGAAAGCGTTCAGCAAATCGTCCTGACACGGATGCCGCAGAGGGTGCGGAAAAGAAGCATCACCCAATGTTTGAGTCACTGCGTGAACTCCTGGAGATTATACAAAAAAGCGCCTGCGGAATGAACCACAGGCGGCTGAAATTACATTATAGCTTATTCAAAAAGTCTTCCAGAACACGGTTCCACTTTTCGGGGTACTCATAGAACATCAGGTGACCGCCCATGACGTAGGTGTCGTAACCGGGAAGCTGTGTTTCGACAAAGGGCTTTGCAATGTCCTGCCAGTGTTCTGCAATGAACATCAGGCTGGGCATCGTTGCACCGATATCTTTTGCGATTTCAAGATAGTTGGAGAACACAGCGTCGCAGAACAGCTGACGGCAGATCCAGTATGGTGTGCGGCCGGAAATATCCAGCAGATACTCCAGCTCATCAGGCTCCATCTTATGCTGGATCATGACGCCAGTCGCGTACTCGCTAAAGAACTCACGGCATCCCTCAGAAGAAGTCAACACCTGTGTGGCAACCTGAGACAGCTCTTCAATCGTGCCCTCAGTCCACCACTTCGGGTCAGGGGAGAGCGGGAGCGGAGACATATCGATAGTCACAACGCCGCGCAGCTTGTCTTTGCCGAACTGCTGCACGTAGCTCCATGTGTCAAGGTTGCCCGTGCTCCAGCCAATCAGGACAATATCTTTGAGACCCAATGCATCAATCAGACCAGCTACATCGCGGCCGTGGGTCAGGTAGTCGTTGCCATCCACGGTTTTGGCAGAATAGCCTTGGCCGCGAGGATCGATAGCAATGACACGATACTCAGAGGAGAAATACTCCAGTTGGTTCTTGAAAATCTCACCAGAGAAGGTCAGGCCGGGAATGAAGACCAACGGTTTACCTTCGCCTTTTTCCAAGATATGTAACTCCACACCGGGGGCTACAGTGACATACTTGCTTTCAATACGATCTTTTGCCATGGGAAAACCTCCCAACAAAACCTATAAATCGAATTGGTTTGTCTGAATTATACATCTGAAAAAGGAGAAAAGCAATAGCTTGATAGAAACTGCACTGCTGTAATCTACAAAAATTTTCAGTGCATGAATATCTGTAACAGTTACACAATGTTAAAATAGCAATATGTCCACGATGAGCAGGCGCAACACCTGTCTGCCGCAGTATTTTTACTTTATAAGACATCTCTATGGATGACGGTAAGGTTCGATTTTGAACTTTGCCGTTTTTCTTTTTATTTTAAATTATAAATTTTTTCAGAACTGTATTCCAAAACGGCTCTGCGGATTCCTATTAGTGTAGGGGTTTTCAAAATCTTTTGTGAAACGGCTTTCCTCTGGTTCTATAAGTGGAAAACGAACAAAATCTATATTCTAAAATTAGGCAGTTCAACAAAATTTGAAAAACTGGTTGCCAAACGCCTATTTTAGAATTCTATAGGTGTAGGAAGTTGTTTGAGAAAGTGAAGAAATTCTGAATTTTTCGGAAAGCTAGTTTAAAAACACCCCTTTAAGTTTGTATAGGGTGTAAGAACTATTTTCTCAAACAGACCTATTCGCTGTTGGTCTCACCCCCGAAAATCCCGAATTCCTTACAAAGTCACATCGCACCTTGAAAATCGCATGAGCCACCCCAGCAGGATACCTCCGGTACTGAATGTGCATTCTGCGCGTCTTACCAGAAAAAACGTCGGAGAGAATCGGGCAGGAACGGGCTGGGACAGAGTGGACGGTAGTTAAGAGCAAGATTCGCCTTTGTATACGAAACCGCGCCTACGGGCGATTTCTCCACGGCGGCATCTTGATGGGGATTTCGCTCCCCATACCCTCACATTGTGCAAAATCACACGATTTTGCCTGTTGGTGGCCTGCCACAGCAGGTCACAGCCGGAGTGCAGATGCACTGCCGGGAAAATCAAATCCTTGATTTTGAAAAGGAGGCTCTATGCGCCGAACAAAGAAAAAAGTAAAACTTCCGGGGAAGACAAAGGTAGTCTCCGCGCGAGTTACAGAAGTAGTACATGAACTTTTACACCAGCAGGCAGAAGATGCCGGAATGACCCTCTCTGAATTTGCAGCGCAGATGCTGATGAAAGGCCGCGTGAATACCTCGTATGTGTTCTATGTCCACCCGGACGAGATCGAAGCCATCACACGGGAGTTTGCCGCCATCGGGAATAATCTGAACCAGATTGCGGCGTTCTTCAACAGCGGCGGTATCCAGTCTCGTGCTATGCACGAAAACATCAACCATGCGATTGCCTGTATTTTTGAGATGCGGGAACAGGTCGCAGAAATGGCAGGAAAGAACTATGGCAATCTTAAAGCATATCGCAAGTAAGAGTTCCAACTATGGTGCTGCGCTGGAGTATCTGATTTTCAAACATGACGAGCTTCGGAAAACTCCGATCCTTGACCAAAACGGAAATCGTATCATGCGGGACGAGTTTTATCTGGACGGACTGAACTGTGAACCTTATTCCTTTGATGCAGCCTGCCAGCAACTGAACCGCGAGTACCAGAAGAATAAAAACAAGAATGAAATCAAATCGCACCATTACATTATCAGCTTTGATCCACGGGACAGTACAGAAAACTGCTTGACGGGAAAACGGGCGCAGGAGCTTGGACTGGAATATGCAAAAGCCAACTTTTCGGGACATCAGGCTTTGGTCTGTACGCACATGGACGGGCACAATGGCAGCGGCAATATTCATGTGCATATCGTAATCAACAGTTTGCGAAAGCTGGATGTGCCCCAGCAGCCCTTTATGGAGCGACCCATTGACTGCAAGGCAGGGTACAAGCATCATGTGACGAATGACTACCTGAAGCATCTGCAGAAATCCCTCATGGATTTGTGCAACCGCGAATTTCTATATCAGGTCAATTTGCTGGCACCATCCAGAACGGGCGTGACCGAAGCGGAGTATTGGGCACAGCGGCGGCTGAATGAGAAAAAACAGGAAATCGAAAAGGAAGGATTTGCGCCAAATCCAACAAAGTTTCAAACACAGAAACAGCTTATCCGGGATGCCGTTGCCGCCGCCCGCGAGAAAGCAATCTCGTATGAAGATTTTCAAAACATCCTGCAGGATGAATATGACATTTTCGTCAAAACCCAACGTGGGCGTTACAGCTATCTGCCGCCGGAACGGAACAAGTTCATATCGGAGCGTTCTCTGGGAGAAAGCTGCAAAAGAGAATGTCTGGAAGGATTCTTTGTTCAGAACGCAGAGAGAAATCTGCGGTACAAGGAAGAACCCATACTGATCTTTACGACCAGAACCAGGCTGCGGCTTGTTGTGGACCTGCAGGAGAATGTCAAGGCACAGGAAAATCTGGCCTATGCGCTAAAGGTCAAAATCAGCAATTTGCAGAAAATGGCTGAAACGCTTGTATGGGTACAGGAAAACAACATCAACGACCTGACGGAACTGAACAATCTGTGTAAGACAGCACAGGCCAATGCGCAGGCTGCGTATGAACGGTTGTCACAGGCAGAGGATGAACTGTACAAAATCAATGAGCAGATTCATTATGCGGGGCAGTATCTTTCTACAAAAGATGTCCAGCAGCAATTTACGAAAGCAATTTTCAAGAAAAAATTTCGCGCAGAGCATTCCAAGGAATTGGATGCCTATACAGAATCCGTGAAATATTTCCGGGAAGAAAACGATGGAAAGCTGCCATCGCTGAAATCCTTGAAAATACGGAAAGAAGAACTGACGAAAGAAATCGCGGAGAGGAAAAAGGCATACGCTCCCTTGAAAGAAGAATCCCGGCGGCTGGAAATTGCATCGGATAATGTATACAGCATCTTCCGAAAAACCAATGAGATGAAATCCGACCTTGCATGGAAACACGAGTGGGAGGCCAAAGTCCGCGAAAAGGCAAGGCAGGAGCAGGCTCGACAGGAACAGCGCGAGCGTCAACCCAAACGCAAGAAGCGCAGCTATGATATGAGCCTGTAAGCAGCAGGGTCTTCCACCCCGCACCCCTGAACCCTGCCGGATGCGTAAGTCCGTGCAGGGCTTTCCCATTCGGCAGGACTTTTGAAAACGACTAGGAGGAAGTTTGAGTAAAGAGTACATCAAAGCACAAACCCCACTGCCCGCGTATTTCCCTTATCCGAAATTTCTGCTGCAGATGAGCCTGTCCCATACAGCGCGGCTGACCTATGTTCTGCTGCTGGACCGCGTGACCCTTTCCCAGAAGAACGGCTGGGTGGACGCGCAGGGCCGGGCATACGTGCTTTATCCGCTGGCAGGGCTGGCAGAAGATTTGCGGAGCAGCATTTCCAGTGTCACCCGCGCTCTGCGGGAACTGGAAGCTGCACGGCTGATCGAACGGCGGCCCAGTGGCTTTTCCAAGCCCAATCAGATATTTCTCGGTGTTCCCCAGACTGCGCAGAAATGCGCAATCGAGATGGTCCAAAATGAGCAGCCTGATTGCTCAAAAGTGAGCAATACGGTTGCACAAAACTGCATACCTAACCAAATAAATAAGAACAACCTAAGATTGAACCAACTGAATAGAACTAAAGAAGCGTATGGGCGATATCGGAATGTTTTTCTGGAAGATTATTCGGAACTGGAAATGGAAATTGCAGAGTTGGATACTCTGATCGAAGACCTTTCAGCCTATATGCAGTCTACAGGCAGGAAGTACGCAGACCATGCGGCGACCCTGCGCAGCTGGTCAGCACGGAAGAAAAGACAACAGAAACCGGGAGCGGGCATCCCGGACTATACCTACAACAAGGAGGAAAGTTTATGACGGAAACGATCCAGACAGCGATGGATAGACTTATGACGACCGCTGCAGAACCGCAGGATTACGTTGCAGAAGATGGGCTGCTGTACTGCGGCAGCTGCAATACCCCCAAGGAAGCGTTCTTCCCGAACGGAAGAAAGCTGTTTGGGCGTGACCGCCATCCGGCTGAATGCCAGTGCCGACAAGAAGCTAGGGAAAAGCAGGAGGAAGAAGAGCGGGCAAGGCTGCATCACGAGAACGTGCGGCGGTTGAAGCTGCAGGGCTTTACCGACTGGGCGATGCAGCACTGGACATTTGAAAACGATCATGGGCAGAACCCACAGATGCAGCTGGTGCAGCGGTATGTGGACCACTGGCCGGAAATGCGGGAGAAGAATGTGGGGCTGCTGCTCTGGGGCTGTGTTGGTACAGGCAAGAGTTTCATGGCGGGCTGTATTGCCAATGCCCTGATGGAACAGGAGGTGGCAGCCTGCATGACGAATTTTGCCCGGATCATGAATGAGCTGAACAGCACCTTTGCCGGGCGAAACGAAGTCGTGGACAGGCTGTGCAGTTATCCGCTGCTTGTCATTGATGATTTCGGTATGGAGCGCGGCACGGAATATGCGTTGGAGCAGATTTATAACATCATCGACAGCCGTTACCGCAGCCGGAAACCGCTGATCGTTACCACGAACCTGACGCTGACGGAGTTGAAGAACCCGCAGGATACTGCCCACGCCCGTATCTATGACCGTCTGCTGGAACTGTGTACGCCGATTGCCTGCACAGGCCCCAGCATGAGAAAGGACATAGGAAAGGCAAAATTGGATTTGCTAAAAACACTTCTGGCTTGAATAGGAGGAACGCGATTGAAAGAAAACGGCACAATGAATTGGCTGGAGCAGATCCACCAGATGAAGAACCGGGACATCCGCACGATTGAACAATCTGAACTGCTGGAACTGCCGCAGGATGCAATAGAACACGGACTGCCGCAGGAAACAAGGCTTCAAAGATTATTGGAGAAAGTAGGAAATCCTTATTGCTATCTGGACAACGGAATCATTGTGAAGCTGAATTTCGCACCGAGAGGGAGCAGCACACTGTCTGAGCGCATTGGCAGATGCTTTCAGTCTGCCAGCTGAAAAGGCAGAGAAGACTTCGGCAAGCTGCTGAAAAGTCGCACAGAAAAATTTCACACTTTAATGCGATAAAGCACTGGACAAAGGATGAGGATTCTGGTAAGCTGTTTGTGGGTAAGAAAATAGGAATGTGCCAGCTGAGTAAAGTTTGCTCGGCAGGCTTGTTCTACATAGAAAAATGTGGAGCCTTTCGCTTCTCTGACGAACAGTATTGCCGATTCGTTAAGGAGGTGGAAGGCTTTTGTTATACCCTGATATGAATTTGCAGAAGAGAACACAGCAAAATACAACCCGATACCGTACAGCCTTGTACTTGCGCTTGTCTCGTGAGGATGGCGATAAGACAGAGAGCGACAGTATTGCAAACCAGCGCACACTATTGGAAGCCTATGCCATAGACCACCCGGAACTGTGCATCGTGGATGAGTTTGTGGACGATGGTTACTCCGGCTCAAACTTTGAACGGCCTGCGTTCCAAAACCTGTTCAGGGAACTGGAACAAGGGACTATCAACTGCATTCTGGTAAAAGATTTGTCCCGCTTTGGACGGAATTACATTGAAGTGGGACGTTATCTGGAACGCATTTTTCCGGTCATGCGGGTTCGGCTGATTGCAGTGACGGACAACTATGACAGTCAATCTGCGTGGAAGACCAGCGATTTCATCATGGTCCCAATGAGGAACCTGCTCAACGATGCGTACTGCCGGGACATTTCCGTCAAAATTAAGAGCCAGCTTGCGGTCAAGCGGAAACGCGGTGATTTTGTGGGAAGTTTTGCAACCTATGGATACCAGAAGGACCCCAGCAATCATACCAAGCTGATTGTGGACGAACTGGCAGCGGAAACAGTGCAAGATATTTTCCGCTGGAAGATCAGTGGCATGAATAATCAGAGCATCGCAGACCGATTGAATGCGAAAAAAGTGCCGTCCCCGGCTGCGCGAAAGCTGCAGAGCGGTGCAAAGCTGAGCCTGCATTTCCGCAAGAGCGATGAGCCGCCATGGTCTGCCAAGGCAGTGGACCGTATTCTACACAATGAAGTCTACACCGGGAAACTGGTACAGGGAAAGACACGGAGATTAGATTATCGCTCCAAACAGAAAATGAACGTGCCAATGCGGGACTGGACAATCGTGGACAATACCCATGAAGCAATCATTTCGGCAGAGCAGTTTGAACTGGTACAGCGGATTCTGGAAACCGAAACCCGCAGGCCGAACGATGCTGAAACGGTGGCCCTGTTTGCAGGCTTTCTCTACTGTGGGGACTGCGGCAGTCGGCTGGTGCGCAGGTCGGCCAGCTATAAGGGAAAGCGGTACATCTATTATCAGTGCTCCGGCAGCAAGCAGAACAAAGGAAGCTGCACGAGCCATAACCTGCGGGATGAAAAGCTCTATAACATCGTGCGGAACGCACTCCAGATGCAGATCCAGATCGTGATGGAGGAAGCTGAGTTTGTAGAAAGCATCCGGCAGGCTCAGCAGGAGCCATACCGTGTGCGGCGCATCGAACGGCAGATTCGGCAGCTGACTGCAGAAAAGTCCCATACACAGGGCATTAAGGAAAAACTGTACGGGGACTATGCAGACGAAATCCTTACACGGGAAGATTTTCTGAACTACAACGAACTGTACAGCAAGCGGATCGAAGAGTATGACCGGAAAATTGCAGAACTGGAAGTGGAACAGCAAATTTTACAGACTGCACCAAACGCCTATCCGTTTCTGGACGTGTACCGCAAGTATCGGAAATTGGAAGAGATCACCCGTCCGATGGTCGTTGAACTGATTGAGAAAATTGAAGTGTATGAGGGCAACCGGGTGGAAATTACATTCCGATTCCAGGATGAAATCGCGGATCTGCTGGAAGAACTGCACCAAAAGCAGATGGGGCAGCATGAAGTATCTGCATGAAAGAAGAGAGGCTTGACCTATGGCAAGAGTAAGCAAGAAAGTAAGTGCGGCGCAGCGGGAAGCCGAGAACGCGCAGCACCGTATCTGGAAAACCGCAATTTACGCACGATTGTCTGATTTCGATGATGTGCTTCGGAATACGGAATCACTGGAAGTGCAGATTTCCTATATCAAGGAGTACATCAACCACCGGGATGATCTGATGCTGCTGGATGTGTTTGCGGACAAGCGGTGCACAGGGATGAACTTTGACCGCCCGGAATTTGAGAGGCTTCTAAAAGCACTGCAGGAGCGGAAAATCGACTGCATCGTGGTAAAGGACTTCTCGCGTTTGGGCCGCAATTTCGTGGAAACAGGCCAGTATCTGGAACAGGTGTTTCCGCTGTTCGGCGTAAGATTTATCGCCATCAACGATAACTATGACAGCCTGAACAGCCAGAGCCGGGACGGGATGCTGGTGCCGATCAAGAGCATGATCAATGAAATGTACTCGAAAGACCTGTCCCAGAAGATTCAGTCGTGCTTTCGTTCCAAGGAAGCACGAGGAGAAATTTATACGCCTGTTCCGTTCGGTTACAAGAGAAATCAGCAGAATCATTTGATTCTGGACGAGGAAGTCAGCGATGTGGTAGTTCGGATTTTTCTCTGGAAGAAATCCGGTATGAAAGAGCGCGAGATCGCAAAGAAGCTGTCTGCGCAGGGAATCCCGACACCCTTTACACGCCGCTGTCAGCTGGGATACCTGAAAAACACCTTGCGGGTAAAGAATCCAGTATGGCAGACCGTGTTCGTGACAAAGGTGCTGGAAAATCCAATCTACACAGGAACAATGGTCTATAACCGCATCGCCTACGATGAAACGAATCGGAAAATCGGGCAGAATCCACGGGAAAGCTGGCGGATGGTGCCGGACAGCCATCCGGCGATTATCAGCTGGGAATTGTTTGATGAAGTTTCCGCATTACGGGAAGCCGAGCAAGCAGTCAAGGAAGAGCGAAAAAAGTGGTGCAGACAGCGCAGAAAGAACAATCCGAACATCTTCAAAGGCAGAATCTTTTGCAAAAAGTGCGGAGAAAAAATGGTTTGTCATTGGCAAAGTGATGGCACGCTGTATTTTTACTGTGCATCTTGCCATGTTTCCATCTCAGAGAAAGACCTCTGGAACGGCATTAACAAGGAGTTGCACCAGCGGATGGAAGAACACCGTGATTTGCAGAAGCTGGTACGGAAAAGCTCTGGAAAAAGCAAACTCCAATCAAAAGAAATAGCTACAAAACGTGAAATTGAACAGGCGTCAGGCGATATCGTTCGACTGGAATCACAGAAGCGCAGCGGCTACGAGCAGTATGTCCTTGGAAAAATTTCAAAAGAAAAGTTCTTGGAATTGAAGCAGGATGCAGAAAATGAAATTGAGGCATTCAGACAGACAAAAGCTGAAAAAGAGAAAGAACTGGCCGTTGTTCAAGAAGAATTGCAGCAGAAAAAGAAAATCGCAGGCAACACAGAGGTTTTTTTAACAGCAGATAATCTGCAGCAGTATGTAAAGAAAATTGAAGTGGATCACAAGAAAAATACTTACACGGAATTTGTGTTTTAACAAGGAGAACAGACGATGAAAGAGAAAATCTATGATGCCCAGACAGGAATGGAATGTGTTTTGGTGGGTGATTATTATCTGCCAGCCTTGAAATTGCCACGGACCCGTCCGATTGGCCGCTGGGGGATGCTGCACAAGGCGTACCTGAAACTGCGAAAACCGGCCTATTACCAGAGCTTGCTGCTGAGCGGAAAACTGGATGCTGTTTTAGCAAATGTGGAAGAGCAGGCAGTGGAACGATATGAGGTTTTGATTGAGCAGCTGAGCCAGCGGGAGGGCGTATCGGAAAAACTGAAAGAAGAAAATCAGATGGAGTGGGTACGCCGTATGAGAAATCTGGAAAATCGTGCAGCAGAAATCGTAAAGGCAGAATTGATCTACACGTTTGAAAGGCGGTGAGCAGCAGATGATCGGAACCTATTACCGGCTTTCCATTGCGGACGAGGATGTGGGTGCTGATAAGGCTGAGAGCAACAGCATTCAGGGCCAGCGCGGACTGGTAGAGGGGCACATCATGGCCCGCCCCGAACTGGCAACAGAGCCGCGTCAGGAGTACGTGGACGATGGCTACTCCGGCACATCTACAAACCGTCCTGCGTTTCAGCGGCTAATTCAAGATGCACAGGACGGAAAGGTGAAAACGATTATCGTAAAGGACTTTTCCCGGTTCGCCCGTGACTATATTGAAGCAGGCGATTATATGGAGCGGATCTTCCCGTTGCTGGGCGTTCGTTTTATCTCTGTCAACGATGGGTATGACAGTGGAACGCAGGCCGGAAACGATGTGCGCGGACTGGAAGTAGCCATCAAGAACATCATCAACGCATCCTACAGCCGTGACCTTTCTGCCAAAATCGCAGCAGCCTACCATGTGATGCAGAAGAAAGGAATGTATCTCGGAGGATACCGCCCGTTTGGATTTCTGCCGGACCCGAATGATTGCCATAAGCTGATCCTTGACCCGGTAGCCAGCCAGTATGTGCGTCTGATCTTTGAACTGGCATTGCAGGGCAACAGAACGGGAACCATCGCAAAAATCCTGAATGAAAAGCAGATTCCAACCCCGGCAGCATATCATGTGGCGGAAAACCATGTGTACAGCGAGCAGAAAGCATGGGACTTGCAGCGCAGCCATTGGACAAGCGGAATGGTTTACCATGTACTGAAAAATGAGAAGTATAAGGGCACCTATGTGGGCGCAAAATTCATTATGCCAGTTCCCTGCAAGCATCGGGTCCTGCGCGCTCCCTTGGAACAGCAGGTGCGAATTGAGGACAGCCATGCCGCCATTGTGACCCCGGAGGAATTTGAACAGGCGCAAAAGGTTATTATGCTACAGCATGGGAATCGTCAGGCCGGGAACTACACAAAACACCAGTATCCGCTGAAAAGCAAGGTCTACTGCGGTTACTGCCAGAAGCTGATGAAATACCGTGTCCTCAAGAAACTTGGCCCCTCGTTTAATTGCAGATTCTCAGCGACAGCGGTGGACAGCCCCTGCAAGCGAATCCCGATCGCTGAGGAATTGCTGGAAAAGATTGTCCGAAATGCACTGACAGCGCAGATAAAGCAGGCAGAGCATATACTGGAAATCCTGCACGAACGGGAACGCAAAGCGTTGATTTGCTTTTCCGCACTGGAACGGCAGGAAGAAAAGCTGAGCGCAGAAAAGGCAGAAATCGTAAAACAGCGCGTTACACTGTACGAGCAGTATGCCGACGGGAATATGAGTAAGGAAGAGTTCATCCGGCAGAGAGATGCCTACAGAGTGCAGGAAGATGAGCGGATGGGGCAGATTAAACGGCTGCGCACCGAGAAAAATCAAATTTTCAAGCCTGTGAAAAAGGATACGGATAATTTGCAAGCCGTGATGAATACGGTGGGAGAAGCAGGCGATGTGATGCACCTGTCACAGAATGTGGTGGAAACCTTTATTGACCGCATTGAGGTTTTCAACGATGAGTGCGTGAAAATTCGTTTTACATTTGAAGATGTACTGAAAAGTTACGAAGCAGAGTGAGAAATGATATTTGCGTTTTTGAAAAGTTCATGCTACAATAACTATAGAAGGGAGTGTGGAGGAAATGGTTCTCCAGTACTATGTGGTAGAAAACGAGACCGGGAAACAAATTGAGATTGATATTGAATCGGCAACCAACGAAGACCTGACCTCTACAAAGGAAAAGTGGCAAT
>ERZ1034998.606-NODE-606-length-22775-cov-4.489173_pt1 | contig 22775 bp, 15 predicted proteins | sample MGYA00520621_ERZ1034998 | MGnify/ENA primary metagenome ERZ1034998 (study PRJEB33766, sample SAMN09781748) | gut metagenome | biome: gut microbiome | host: Homo sapiens | place: Madagascar | study: EMG produced TPA metagenomics assembly of the PRJNA485056 data set...
GATATACTCTTTATTTATATATGAAAGTCGGAATCATTATGGGATCTACAAGTGACTATGAAGTCATGTCGGGCGCAGAAGAAATGCTAAAAACACTCGAAATCCCATTCGAGAAGAAGGTCGTGAGCGCACATAGGACACCTGATCTTATGTACGAATACGCCAAAACTGCAAAAGACAGAGGCATAAGCGTCATTATAGCCGGAGCGGGCGGGGCGGCCCATCTTCCGGGAATGGTCGCAGCCATGACTACACTACCAGTAATCGGAGTCCCTGTGAAATCACGCGCGCTTAACGGACTCGACTCTCTTCTTTCCATAGTACAGATGCCAGGCGGCGTGCCGGTCGCTACGGTCGCAATCAACGGAGCAAAGAATGCAGCATTGATAGCCGCATCCATACTTGCGCTTCAGAGCGAGGACATCGCACGCAAGTTGGAGAAATTCCGACAAGATCAGACGGATTCTGTACTCAAGGCTGAAATCTGATAGAAGAATCCAAAAATCTTAACAAATGACTAAAAGAATCGGCATAATAGGAGGTGGGCAACTCGGTCTCATGATCGCAGAGGCGGCTCACCGCCAAGGTGCTTCCGTTTATGCACTTGATCCGGATTCTGATGCTCCCGCATTCGCTGAATGTGACGGGCATATAATCGCTGAATACGACGACTTGGCTGCCCTGGAGAAACTCGGCGACATGACGGACGTCCTCACCTATGAATTCGAAAACGTACCGGGTGACATTCTCCGTCATCTGGAAGGCAAATACAATATCCCTCAGGGAATTGCGCCGCTTTTCGACTCCCAGGACCGCCTGCGCGAAAAGAACAACGCCAAGCGCCACGGCCTCCCGGTTCCGGAATATATTCCGCTGCCGGCGTGCACCGCAAGCGAGGACTGCGCAGAAGTGCCTGACGGCAGTGGCGAAGGTCAATGCGGGTGTGAACGCCCGATGACGGATGCCGACAGGTACGCTGAACTCCGTGATGCTGTCAGGATTATCGGTATGCCTTGCGTTCTGAAAACCAGAAGGCTGGGATATGATGGACATGGCCAGGCAGTCATCCGGGAAGACAAAGACATCGAAAAGGCAGCGGAACTGCTCCATGTTCCATGCATATTGGAAGCCTTCGTTCCGTTCGACTACGAATGCAGCGTCATCATGGTGCGTGACGGCAAGAACACAATCCACTTCCCGATAGGCCGCAACGTCCACAAAGGCGGAATCCTCGACCTCTGCGCCGTCCCTGCCGAAACCCTCTATACTGGAGAAAAACCGATGCCGACAGAACTTTGCTCCCGCATTGTCAATGCCTGTGAGCATTTTATGGAAGGCTGTGACTACAAGGGCATTCTGGCGATAGAACTGTTTATCAAGGGCAACGATTTTGTATTCAACGAAATGGCTCCGAGGCCTCATAACAGCGGGCACTACACCATCGAAGGATGCACTTCATCGCAGTATGACGAACTCTGCAACTTCCTCCTCGGAAAGACATTGACGCAGCCTCGTCTTCTGTGTCCTACGATAATGAAAAACATTTTGGGACAGGACCTTGAGGCCACGTGGAAAATCATTGACAGGGCCTATGCCGAGCATTGGACGAATCCTTCGGCAGGTGCAGTCTCGAATACCGCGAAGCGCGACAACGCGTATTGCGGCGAGGCGGGGAAAGGTGTTTTTGTCCACATTTACGGAAAGACGGTATCTCGTCCGAAACGCAAGATGGCACATATAACCTACGTCCCGATGACATTGACAAAGTTCGAAAAGGACTGGGCTGACAAGTTCGTGAAATAAACATTGCCCCGCGGGTGAAGGCCCGGCCGGGGATGAAAATATTGGAAATTGACAAACAAAATATAACGATGGCAAACAATTACCGGATTTTTGTTGAAAAATATCCTGAATTCCAGGTTGAGGCCGCAAGCCTCAGGGCTGAGCTGAATGAGAATCTCCAGCTTGACCTCAAATCGCTGAGACTTCTGAATGTCTATGACCTCTTCGGCTTCACGCCGGAACTTCTCGAAAAGAGCCGCTACAGCGTCTTCGGAGAAATCGTCACTGACAATGTTACCGACGAGTGTGACCTGACGGGAACCAAGTACATCGCAGTCGAGTTCCTCCCAGGACAGTTCGACCAGAGGGCCGCTTCCGCTGTTGACTGTGTGCATCTTATTGACCCTAAGGCAGATGTGCACATCAAGAGTTCCAAACTGATTATCCTTTCAGGAGAAACTGACGAAGAGACAGTCGCAAGAATCAGGCATTATTATATCAATGCCGTCGAGTCCAGAGAGAAGGACCTTACCAAGCTGACTGATACTGAGATTGCTTCAGTAAAGCCGGTTCCGGTACTTGAGGGATTCACCCATATGACAGAGGCTGACCTCGAGCCGTTCTGCCGCAAGATGGGCTTGGCAATGAATGCCGATGACCTTCGCGAAGTGGTGAAATACTTCACGGAGGAAGGCCGTGAACCTAATGAGACTGAGCTCCGTATCCTCGATACATACTGGAGTGACCATTGCCGTCACACCACCTTCACCACTGAACTGGAGGAAATCGGGGTAGAGGAGTCTTTCATGAAGGAAGACATTGACGGAACTCTGAATCTCTATCTCAAGATGAGAAAAGAGCTCGGCCGTGAGAAAAAGGGTCTTAACCTCATGGATATGGCTACTATCGGAGGCAGATATCTCCGCAAGGCAGGTCTGCTCGACGATATGGAAGTCAGCGAAGAGAACAATGCATGCAGCATTTATGTAGATGTGGACGTGGACGGAAAACTCGAGAAATGGCTTCTCATGTTCAAGAACGAGACTCACAACCATCCTACTGAAATCGAGCCGTTCGGAGGTGCAGCCACCTGTCTTGGCGGTGCAATCCGTGACCCTCTTTCAGGTCGTTCATATGTTTACCAGGCAATGCGTGTTACCGGAGCGGGCGATATCTACAAGCCTGTTGCAGAGACACTTCCGGGTAAGCTGCCACAGCGCGTGATTACCAAGAAGGCCGCTCGCGGATATTCCAGCTACGGTAACCAGATCGGTCTCGCCACAACCCATGTAAGAGAAATCTATGACGAGGGATATACAGCAAAACGTCTCGAAGTAGGTGCTGTCGTAGGAGCCGTGAAGGCTGACAAGGTCCGCCGCGAATCACCGGCCCCAGGCGATGTGGTCCTCCTTCTTGGAGGTCGTACAGGCCGTGACGGTATCGGTGGCGCAACCGGTTCATCCAAGGAACACACGGAGGAGTCACTTGAGACATGCGGAAGTGAGGTCCAGAAGGGAAATGCCCCTGAGGAGAGAAAACTCCAGAGATTGTTCCGTCGCCCGGAAGTGACAAGGCTCATCAAGAAGTCCAATGACTTCGGTGCCGGCGGAGTGAGTGTCGCAATCGGTGAGCTTACCGATGGTCTTGACATTTATCTCGACAGGGTTCCGGTAAAATACAATGGACTCAATGCTACTGAACTTGCCATCAGCGAGTCTCAGGAGAGAATGTCTGTCGTTGTCGAGGCTAAGGACGAGGCAGAGTTCATGGAATATTGCCACAGCGAGAACATCGAAGTTACTCATGTTGCGGATGTTACTGACACTGAGCGCATGAGAATGTACTATAACGGAAAGGTCGTAGCGGATCTCCAGAGAAAATTCATTGACAGCGCAGGTGCCAAGCATTATGCAAAGGCAAGAATCGCTGCTGTAGAGGAGAAGAATCCGTTCGAAAGGAAAGTAGAGGGCGAGTCACTTAAGGAAAAGCTCGTGAATAACTTGAGCGATGCCAACGTGGTGAGCCAGAAGGGATTGATAGAGATGTTCGACTCTACCATCGGCCGCTCTACAGTCCTCATGCCTTATGGTGGAGAACTTCAGCTTACCGAAACGCAGGTTTCAGTGCAGAAACTCCCGACTGACGGTTATACCGATACCGCAAGTATGATGGCATTCGGCTTCAACCCTGTGATTTCCAAGTGGAGCCCATACCACGGAGCCGCGTATTCAATGATTGAGGCCTGCGCCAAAGTGGTTGCTGCCGGCGGCCATTTCGAGAAGATGAGATTCTCATGCCAGGAGTATTTCGAGAGAATGACCCACGAGCCTGCGGTCTGGGGCAAGCCGATGAGTGCGCTCCTCGGTTCGCTGAAAATGCAGATCGCGCTCGGATTGCCGTCTATCGGCGGAAAAGACTCGATGAGCGGAACCTTCGAGCACATCAATGTCCCTCCGACATTGATCTCCTTCGGTATCACTACTGTCAATGCAGGTAATGTCATTTCTCCTGAACTGAAATGGGAAGGCAACAAGCTCTGGCTTGTAAAACATACTCCGCTCAAGAACTATATGCCTGATGTAGAACAGCTTAAGCGCAACTGGGCATTCGTTGAGGAGCAGATTGAAAAGGGTAATGCGGTTTCTGCATGGGCTGTCGGCTTCGGCGGCGTTGCGGAAGGCCTCTGCAAGATGTCCTTCGGAAATTCATTCGGAGTGGATGTCAATGTCGCAGATGGAGACCTCTTCAATTACAGCTATGGTTCAATCATCATCGAAACCGAATCTGACATTGACTTCGAAAATGCACAATTGCTCGGTGTGGTTACTTCAGGCGTTGACGGAAATATTCGTATCAATGGCAAGAATATCCCGATGGATGCTCTGGTCGAGAGCGCATTTGACCGTTACGAGAAGGTTTATCCTGCAACGAGCACTCCTGACATGAAGCGTCTCCTGCCTAAGGGCATGGAAGGCGTCAAGCCGTTCAAGGCCAAGAAGCAGGATCTCAGATACAAGGGCGAGAAAATAGCGGAGCCGGTGGCATACCTGCCGGTGTTCCCTGGAACAAACTGCGATTACGATACAGCAAAGGCATTCCGCAAGGCAGGCGCGAAGGTGAAGATGAGCGTGTTCCGCAATCTTACCGAGCAGGATGTGTTCGACTCCATCGATGAAATGAAGCGCAACATTGACGAGTGCCAGATTCTCATGTTCTGCGGCGGATTCTCTGCCGGCGACGAACCGGATGGAAGCGGCAAGTTCATTGCCAACGTCCTTAACAATGAGAAGATTGCGGCTGCTGTCGAGGCTCTTATCGCACGCGGCGGTCTCATCCTCGGAATCTGTAACGGATTCCAGGCCCTCGTCAAGTCGGGACTTCTTCCTTACGGACATCTCGGCTGTGTGACCAAGGATTCTCCGACATTGTTCAGAAACGATATCAACAGACATATCTCACAGATTGCGTTCACCCGCGTTGCAAGTGTCAATTCACCTTGGCTTGCAGGTATGAATATCGGTGATACCTATGGTATTCCTGTAAGCCACGGAGAGGGTAAATTCGTTGTCAATGAGGAACTTGCCAAGGAACTCTTCGCGAATGGCCAGGTTGCATTCCAGTATGCCGAGCCTATCGATGAAGATGTTACAATGCGTTCTCCGAACAACCCTAACGGTTCGTACTATGCAATCGAGGGTATCATCAGCAAGAATGGCCAGATTCTTGGAAAGATGGGTCACTCGGAGCGTTATGAGAACAACCTGTTCAAGAACATTGCTGCAAACCTTGAGCAGCCGCTCTTTGACAATGCAGTGAAATATTTCAGAGGAGAGTAATGGAAAAGACTCAAATGATCCATAACGGCGTTTCCAAAAAGGTATATGCCACTGATGAGCCTGACAAGGTCATCATCCAATATACTGACGCCATTACGGCATATTACAAGATAAAGAAGGCTCTTATCAAGGATAAGGGACTGTACTGCAATGCTATCTCCAGCATGATTTTCAAGCTGCTGGCGGATTCCGGGGTCCCGGTTCATTTCATTGAAAGAATCTCGGACACCGAGCAGATTTGCAGACGTGTGGACTCCATCGCCATGGAAGTCATTGTGAGAAACGTGATTGCCGGTTCGATGGCGCACCGCCTCGGAATGGAAGAAGGAGTTGTCCCTGATGAGCCAGTGATAGATCTGTGCTACAAGTCCGAGGATTTGGGAGAGCCCCTCATCAATGATAGCCATGCCATCGCGCTTGGTCTTGTCAATAAGGCTGAACTTGCTGAGATTTACAGGCTTACGAGGAAAATCAATGATATCCTCGTTCCTGTGTTCCGTAAGATAGGCATCACTCTTGTGGACTTCAAAATCGAGTTCGGAAGACTACCTGACGGAACGATTATCCTTTCCGATGACATTACTCCCGACAGTGCCCGTTTCTGGGACATCGAGACAGGAATGAAACTGGACAAGGACCGTTTCCGTCACGACAATGGAAAGGTAGGTCAGGGCTACAATACTGTATATGAACGCCTTAAGGCTGAATTAAATGGCTGAATATGGAAATTAGAGATAAGATAATGAGCGGCATGGGCCTTGAAGGCGAGCCGTTCCGCGGACTGCATGAGGAGTGCGGCGTGTTCGGCGTATGGGGCGTGCAGGATGCGGCCGAGGTAACCTACTACGGCCTCCATTCCCTCCAGCACAGGGGCCAGGAAGGCTGCGGAATAGTTTCTGTCAATGCTGAAGGACATTTGCGCCGTGTGAAAGGCCTGGGCCTTGTCACCGAGGTGTTCAACAACAGCAATCTTTCTGAACTTCAGGGAGATATGGCTATCGGACATGTCCGCTATTCTACGAGCGGAGGCGGCGGAATCGAGAATGTGCAGCCGTTCCTGTTCAGACATAATTCAGGGGATTTCGCATTGGCACACAATGGAAACATCGTAAACTCTGATTTGCTCAGGCGCTATCTGGAGGACAGGGGAAGCCTTTTCCAGTCCACTTCAGACAGTGAAGTTCTGGCGCACCTTATAAAGAAGGATCCGCATGAGCGCAAGAAACCTCGTATCTATCCGATAATGGAGGCATTGAACATGATTGAAGGCGCTTTCGCCTTTGTCATCATGACTCAGAACAGGATTTATGCCTGCCGTGACAAATATGGCCTCAGACCATTGTCTCTCGGCAAGCTCGGGGACGGATATGTGGTCAGTAGCGAGACCTGCGCGTTCAGCACCATCGGCGCAGAATTCATCAGGGACATTGAACCTGGTGAGATTATTACCATTGACCATCACGGTGTCAGGAGCAGACGCTATTCCGAGTATCAGCGTCACGCCATGTGCGCGATGGAATATATTTATTTCTCGCGTCCGGACAGTGATATCGAAAATATGAATGTCCATACTTTCCGCAAGGAATCCGGAAAACTCCTGTTCAAGGAGTCTCCTATAGAGGCTGACATCGTTGTCGGTGTGCCTGATTCAAGTCTCAGTGCTGCAATGGGTTATGCTGAGGCGAGCGGTCTGCCGTATGAGATGGGACTCATCAAGAACAAGTATATAGGAAGGACGTTCATCCAGCCGTCACAGGCGATGAGGGACAAGGGCGTGAAGATGAAGCTTTCCCCTGTAAAGAGTATTGTGTCAGGAAAGAGGGTCGTGCTTATCGATGACTCGATTGTGCGCGGTACCACTTCCAGAAGAATCGTCAGGATGCTCCGTGAGGCCGGTGCGACCCAGGTTCATGTGAGGATTGCCAGCCCTATGATCAAGTTCCCTTGCTTCTATGGCGTGGACATCTCCACTTATGATGAACTGCTCTGTGCCAGACGGACTTTGGATGAGGCCCGACAGGCGATAGAAGCGGATACATTGGCCTTCCTTTCCGAGGAGTCCCTCTTCGAGGCCGGAAAGAGGAGTGACCTCTGTCTTTCATGCTTCAACGGCAATTATCCTACGTCTCTCTATGCCAGTTTCGATGAGGCTAACAAAGACGGCAAATTTTAGAAAATATAAAACATAAAATATTTACATCTATGGCAGTAGATTATGAAAAAGCGGGCGTAAGCCTTGAAGCCGGATACGATGTTGTAAGACGTATCAAGAAACATGTGGCTTCGACATCTCGTCTGGGCGTGATGGGTAACATTGGTGCATTCGGCGGAATGTTCGACCTTTCAGCGCTGAATATTAAGGAACCGATTCTCGTGAGCGGAACTGATGGTGTCGGAACCAAACTCAAACTCGCATTCGCGATGGACAAGCATGACACTATCGGCATTGACGCTGTCGCAATGTGTGTCAATGATGTTCTTGCTCAGGGTGCGGAACCTCTCTTCTTCCTTGATTATGTGGCAGTAGGAAAGAATATTCCTGCCAAGATCGAGGCTATCGTTTCAGGTGTCGCCGAGGGATGCCGTCAGGCTGGATGTGCGCTTATCGGAGGTGAGACTGCCGAGATGCCAGGTATGTATAGTGACGGAGAGTATGATATCGCCGGTTATACCACGGGAGTTGTCGAGAAGTCCAGACTCATCGACGGAACTAAGGTCAAGGTGGGTGATGTCCTCGTGGGAATCGCTTCTTCCGGTGTTCATTCCAATGGTTTCAGTCTTGTCCGCAAGATTTTCTCTGATGCGGCTCTCGATCTTCACAAGGTTTATCCTGAATTGGGTGACAAACCTCTCGGAGAGGTAGCATTGACCCCTACCAGAATTTATGTGAAACAGGTTCTGGATGTCATCAGGAACTGTGACGTCCATGGTGTTGCCCACATCACCGGCGGCGGATTCGATGAGAACATCCCTCGTATCCTTCAGGAGGGCCAGGGTATTCATGTGGATGAGGGAACTTGGGAGATTCTTCCTATTTTCCGTTTCCTGGAGAAGCATGGCAATATCGAGCATCGTGAGATGTTCAATATCTATAACATGGGTGTCGGAATGGTGCTTGCCATGGATGAGACTGAGGCCCAGAAAGCTATTGACATTCTCGCATCCCATGGAGACAAGGCTACTGTCATCGGCCGTGTGACCGATACTCCGGGCGTGGATATCGCTCTGCTGTAATTTGGTGTGGCGGGTCATATTGTGGCCCGCATGCTTTTTTGTGGCGGTGTCTCCAAGTGGAGACAAACCTCCATTTGCGCAGATACCAAGCAAGTTAGATGACTTGATAACTTGCGAAAAATGAATTAGTCGAATAGTTGTAATATAGTATTGAAATGAAAGCTTTAATCAGTGTTAGTGATAAGACCGGCGTGGTAGAATTCGCCAAAGGTCTGGTCGCTCTCGGATGGGAAATCCTTTCCACGAGCGGCACAATGAAACTCCTGAAAGAGTCAGGCGTTCCTGTTACAAGTGTTAGTGATGTTACCGGTTTTCCGGAAATCTGTGACGGTCGTGTGAAGACTCTCCATCCGAAAATCCACGGAGCCCTTCTTGCACGTCGTGACATTCCTGAGCACATGAAGGAACTGAAGGACAATGGCATTGACACAATCGACCTTGTCTGCGTGAATCTTTATCCTTTCCGCGAGACCATCGCGAAGCCAGATGTGACAATGGAGGATGCTGTCGAGCATATCGATATCGGAGGTCCGTCAATGTTGCGCAGCGCTGCCAAGAACTGGGAGTCTGTGACCGTTGTCTGCAATCCTGCTGATTATGAGACCATTCTCTCTGAGATCAAGGCTGACGGAAATACTACCCGTGAGACTCGTCTGAAACTTTCTGCCAAGGCATATACTCATACTGCAGAGTATGATATGGCTATTTCTACATATATGCGTGCACAGGCAGGTCTTCCTGAGAAACTGTTCCTCGAGTATGACATGAAGCAGGAACTTCGCTATGGTGAGAACCCTCATCAGGAGGCCAAGTTCTTTGCAAGTACTGTAAAGGAGCCGTTCTCTCTTGCAACAGCAGAGCAGCTTAATGGCAAAGAATTGTCTTACAATAATATCCAGGATGCCAATGCTACTCTGAATATTGCCCGTGAGTTCGATGAGCCGTTCTGCGTGGGCGTTAAGCACATGAACCCTTGCGGAAGCGCTACAGGAAAGACTATCGCAGAGGCATGGAAGAAGGCTTATGAGGCTGACAAGACCAGTATCTTCGGCGGTATCGTGGCTGCCAACAGGGAGATTGACCTTGAGACTGCACAGATGCTCAAGCCTATTTTCCTCGAGATTGTCATGGCACCTTCTTTCGCTCCTGATGCTCTCGAACTTCTCTGCACCAAGAAGAATCTTCGTGTTCTGAAGGTCGATATGACTAAGGACAATGTTGTCCGCAAGCAGTATGTGAGCATGAATGGCGGTATGCTGGTTCAGGACAGGGATATCAATACCAAACCGGTTTCTGCTGACCAGTGTGTTACCGAGGTCAAGCCGACTGCAGGGCAGCTTGAGGACCTCGAGTTCGCATGGAAGATTGTCAAGCATGTGAAGTCCAATGCCATCGTGGTTGCCAAGAATGGTATGACTTATGGCGTCGGTGCAGGTCAGATGAACCGTATCGGTTCTGCTGAGATCGCTCTGAAACAGGCTCAGAATACATTGAAGGAAGAGGGTAAAGATATTATGACTGAGGGGCTTGTGCTCGCTTCTGATGGCTTCTTCCCATTCAATGACTGCGTGGCTCTTGCTGCAGAGTATGGTATCAAGGCTATCGTTCAGCCTGGCGGAAGTATCCGTGACGAAGATTCTGTAAAGCTTGCCAATGAGAAGGGTATCACCATGCTCTTTACCGGTGAGCGTCATTTCAAACATTAGTAGTTATGACTGATTGCAATATCCCGCACAGGGCCAAGGTCCTGGTTGTCGGAGGTGGCGGAAGAGAGCATGCCATCGTGGATGCTCTTTCCCGTTCATCCAGGGTGGAGAAGATTTTTTGTGCTCCGGGCAATGCCGGTATAGCACGTCAGGCCAAGTGTGTTCCGCTCGAGGATACTCAGGTGGATGAGCTTGCGGAATTTGCTGAGACTGAAGGCATTGACCTTACTGTCGTAGGCCCGGAGGTTTCTCTGGCCGCAGGTATCGTGGATGAGTTCGAGTCCCGTGGGCTGAAGATTTTCGGTCCTTCGAAGGCTGCTGCCCGTATTGAGTCCAGCAAGGATTTCGCCAAGTCGCTGATGGCCAAATACAATGTCCCTACCGCGGCTTACCGTACTTTTTCTGACTACAATGAGGCTCTTGCTTATGTCAATGCCGGAAAGCTTCCTATTGTGCTGAAGTATGACGGTCTTGCTGCCGGCAAGGGTGTTGTCGTAGCTGAAACTCTCGAGGAAGCTGACGCTGCATTGAAGGATATGCTTCTGGATGACAAGTTCGGTCACGGCAGGGTAGTGGTTGAGGAGTTCCTCACCGGTCCTGAGTTTTCTCTCCTTTGTTTTGTCAATGGTTCTGAGGTGGAGCCTATGGTTCTCGCCCAGGATCACAAGAGGGCTTTTGACAATGATGAGGGTCCGAATACAGGTGGCATGGGTGCCTATACTCCGCTTCCTTTCATCACTGAGCAGGATGAGGTTTATGCACTTGAGCATGTCATGAAGCCTATCGCTTCCGGCATGGTTTCAGAAGGTATTCCGTTCCGCGGTGTGCTTTATGGCGGCCTTATGAAGACTCCTGACGGAATCAAGGTTATCGAGTTCAACTGCCGTTTCGGCGACCCTGAGACTGAGGTTGTCCTTCCTCGTCTGGAGTCGGATATTTTCGAGATTTTCTGGGCTGTTGCCAACAAGACTCCTATGCCTCTTACCAAGTGGTCTTCTGATGCTGTTCTCGGTTTCGTTCTTGCGTCCAAGGGTTATCCCGGTTCGTACAAGAAGGGTTTCGAGATCAATGGTGTCGATGAGGTTCTCAAGGACCCTTCTGTCCGTGTTTATCACATGGGTACGTCTCTCAAGAAGTTTGAGGGCGAGGGACATGAGGCTTTCGACAAGGCAGGTCATTCTCTTGTTACCAATGGCGGTCGTGTCCTGATGGTGCTTGCTTCTGCGCCGTCTCTGCAGGAGGCTCATGACAAGGCACTTGAGGCTGTCGGGAAGATCGATTGCGAGAATCTGTTTCATAGGACAGATATAGGGCATTGGGCATTTGAGGCTCACGCCTCAAATACCCAATGCTCGTAACCCCCTCAATCCCCCTGGAGGGGGACGATCGGGGCTGCGTGCGCACTAACGCTCGATGACCGGCGCTTCGCTGTTCTCCGCCCGGCGTCTGAGGACCCTTCGTAACCCCCTCAATCCCCCTGAAGGGGGACGATCAGGGCTTCGTGCGCACCAACGCTCGGCGGCCGGCGCTTCGCTGTTCTTCGCCCGGCGTCTGATGACCCTCCCTAACCCCCTCAATCCCCCTGGAGGGGGACGATCGGGGCTGCGTGCGCACCAACGCTCGGCGGCCGGCGCTTCGCTGTTCTCCGCCCGGCGTCTGAGGACGCCTGGTGCCTTGGGGAGTGGTGGCGGGACGGTGCCACGGGAGTGATACGGAAAGTATTGGTTATCAGGCTGTTATAAAATTGAGTGTGGATTTGTGGCTAAAAAATGGCCGTAAATCCACACTGATGATAGAATGGTGTCTGATTATCAATGCGTTATGGTTTGTGGCGTGGCGCCGTCCGGCAAGACTGCTGGATGCATGTCCCTGCTTAACTGCATTGACGTTTATGAAAAGACAGTTCGGGTGCTACAACTTGCACAACCGATAGTAAAACGAAAGATATGATAATAACAATTGCCAGACAATGCGGATGCCGTGCACTTAATGTCGGTGAAATACTGGCCAGGCATTACGGCATACCGCTTTACACTAGAAAAAGCCTGATGGCAAAGGCAAAAGAAATGGGAATCCTTGATGAAATGACAAGTTTCTTCGAGGAAAGACCTGTCGATGAACTCATGTCAGCTATCTCCGAATTCCCGTTCGAGAGGACAGCCGTAGGAGAAAAATTCCGCAGCGCATTCATGAAAATGATTGGAAATGAGGACTGTATAATAATCGGCCGATGCGGAAACTTTATCTTCAGAGATAGAGAAGACCTGGTGACCATATTCCTGCACGGCAAACTGTCCGACAGAATTGTCAATGCAGCCGAAGAGGAAAACCTTAGTCTGGCCGAGGCCGAAGACTTCGTCCACACGACAGACGACTGCAGAGTCGCGTATCACAGTTTCTATACCGGACTCAGCTGGGGATACGCCCCGGAATACGACATCTGCATTGACACCTGCCGACTTGGGACGGAAAAGACAGCTGCAATAATAGAAAATTATATATCCAACTTATGAAATTCGTTATTCAGTTTCTGATAGTCATCGGATTCTCCTTCCTGGGCGAATTCCTTCACTATATCATCCCGCTGCCGATACATCTACGGAATAGCCCTCCTGTTCGCTGCCCTTGAATGCAAACTTTTGAAGGTCAATGATATCCGTGAGGTCAGTTCATTTCTTATCGCAGTCATGCCAATGATGTTCATCCCCGCAGCAGTGGGATTGATCACATCTTGGGACATAATCAGCTCCTCACTTGTGAAATATGTAATAGTGACGTTTGTCACCACATTTGTCGTGATGGGTGTTTCTGGTCTTGTTACCCAGACCGTAATTCGTAGAGGTAAAACCAAATGAAAGAATTATTTACAGAATCAGTATTCTTCGGAGTGCTGATAAGTCTTGGCTCATACTTTTTGGGTGTGTGGCTAAAAGAGAAAACCAAGTGGTCACTCATGAACCCGCTTCTGGTATCCATAATAATGGTAATTGCGATACTCCTCTGCACCGGAGTGAGTTACGACTCCTATATGAAAGGAGCCAACTTCATCGGATATCTGCTTACACCTGCAACAATCTGTCTTGCAGTGCCTTTATATCAGCAGGTGGAACTGTTGAAGAAAAACTATAAGGCAGTTTTGGCAGGGATATGCTCGGGAGTGCTGTCCAGCATCCTGTCTGTAATAGCATTGGCCTTCATCCTGCATTTTGACCATGCTTCATACGTTACATTCCTGCCCAAATCCATCACGACCGCCATTGGTATAGGCGTGTCAGAAGAACTTGGAGGCTATGTTGCTGTGACAGTGGTGGTTATTATCATAACAGGCGTAATCGGCAATGTGTTTGCCGAGAAATTCCTGAAACTGATGCATATAGAAGAACCTATAGCAAAGGGTATAGCAATCGGCTCCTCATCTCACGCAATCGGAACAACGAAAGCAATGGAAATGGGCTCCATAGAAGGTGCGATGAGCAGCCTGTCAATAGTCGTCAGCGGAATATTGACGGTATTCTTCGCATCGTTCTTTGCCGGAGTGATCTAGTAACCTTCAAAAAAATGACCTGGCATTCTGGTGTCTTTCCTGGCTGGAGCACAGCTCTAGACCTGACAGACATCTTGCTAAATCGTGAAATCAAGGCAGGACCTGACGGCAGTGAAAGGGCGGACACGGCTGTTGGCAACGGCAACATGAGCCGGATGAACGGCATATCCCTTGAGAGCCTCCTCAGATTCGAGGGTGCAGTCCAACATGAGATCGGCATTGGAAGAAGCAAGTCTGCCGTCAATCTGAACCTTGATGTCAATGAGGCCTGGAACGACACCCTGAAGTGATTCAAGGCCTTCTTTAATAGAAGCTTTGACAGAAATCTTCTCTTCTTCGGACAAAGTGTCCTTCAGAGTCCACAAAATGATATGCTTTACCATAGTATAAATTATTTACGAACCAAGTGTCGCAAAAATAACAAATACTGTGTGTTTTACCAACATTTTTCTTCTGCCGTTCCACTAGTGATGAAGCCGCTCCGGCCACTTGTGGAACGGTCTTTGATAGAGGGTGAAATCCTAATCTCAAGTTTTATTCCCTCAAATAAACTACAACATTATGGCAAAACTTAGCAAAAAAACCATTTTTGGCATTGTCACTGTGGCTGTTCTTGCCGCAGTTGCGCTCGTCATTTTCTTGAGACCAAGACATGCTGAAGAAATTCTTCCTATAGTCGGAGTGGATACGGTCAGGACACGTAACGTGGAAGTTTACGGAGAATTTCCGGGAAAAATCCGCGCCCAGCAGTTCGTGGAAGTCAGGGCAAGAGTCGAAGGCTATCTCGAAAAAATGATGTTCGCAGAGGGAACTTACGTAAAAAAAGACCAGATACTCTTTATCATTGACCCGAAACAATATAAGGCTCAGGTGGACAGGGCTGAAGCTCTGGTGACTAAAAACAAGGCGATAGCGCTCAAGGCGGAGCGAGACCTTGCCAGAATCAAGCCTCTCTTCGAACAGAAAGCTGCGAGCCAGCTGGACCTTGACAATGCAATTGCGGCGTATGAAAGTGCCAAGGCTGATGTCCATGTCAGTGAAGCAAACCTGACCGAGGCCAAACTGGCATTGAGCTACACCACAGTGCGCTCACCTATAAGCGGTTACATCAGTGAAAGACACGTGGATATCGGAACGTTGGTGGGTCCGGGAGCACAGTCTCTCCTTGCCAATGTCGTGAAGAGTGATACCGTATTGGTGGAATTCAAGATGACCGACCTTGACTATCAGAAATCCAAGGCAAGAAACGTAAATCTCGGCCAGAAAGATACCAGCCGTCATTGGAATCCGTATGTGACTATAACCATGGCAGACAAGTCCCAGTATAAATTCAAGGGCCTGGTGGACTTCGCCGACCCTCTCGTTGATGCGAAATCCGGAACATTCTCTGTCCGCGCCGAGATGCCGAATCCTGACAGGGAACTCCTCCCTGGACAGTTTACCAATGTCAGAGTGCTCCTGGATGTACGGGAGAATGCCGTAGCAGTGCCTACAAAAGCGATTACCATCGAGAAAAGCGGCTCGTTTATCTATGTGGTGAAGCCTGATGCGACAGTAGAGAAGCGTTTTATCCAGACGGGACCTGAAGTGGAAAATGTCACTGTGGTTGAACGCGGATTGAAAGCAAACGAAGTCATTGTGGTGGAAGGCCAGCACAAACTCTCTCATGGGAACAAGGTGGAATCAGTCCCTTACAGCCAGATTGAGCAGGAATAGAAAGTGCTGAAAACCACGCGCACATTTTTTCCCTTTCCCGGAATCAATCTACTCGTGGATAGGGACTTATACTCGCCCTCGCGGGCTCAAAAAGCGATGTTCCGCACATGCGGAACCTGAACAGACAACAATTTATGAAATCGGATTTTTTCATTGACAGGCCGGTCTTCTCGACTGTCATATCTATTATAATCGTACTGGTAGGACTGATTGGATTGACACTGCTCCCGGTGGACCAGTATCCTAAAATCGTCCCTCCTGTAGTCAGTGTCTCCACATCATACCCTGGCGCCAACTCACAGACTGTCTCCCAGGCGGTAGCCACGCCTATCGAACAGTCATTGAACGGTACTCCAGGTATGCTCTATATGGAGTCGACCAACTCCAACAACGGATGGTACTCGGCAACATTGACCTTCGACATTTCTACAGACCCGGACATCGCTGCGGTTGAGGTCCAGAACAGGGTGAAGCTGGCGGAGTCCAGGCTTCCAGCCGAGGTTGTGCAGAACGGCATATCAGTGGAAAAGGAATCGTCCAGCAAACTGATGACGATAACCATCATGTCGGACGACCCGAAATTCGACGAGGTTTACCTCAGCAACTATACGACATTGAACATCCAGGACAGGCTCAGGCGAGTGCCTGGCGTCGGAGGCGTTTCCAATGTCGGAGGACGTTACTACGCGATGCAGATATGGGTACAGCCTGACAAGATGGCCAGCCTCGGAATCACTGTGAAGGATCTGCAGAGCGCATTGAAAGACCAGAACCGCGAGGCGGCGGCCGGAGTCCTTGGCCAGCAGCCTATTACGGACGTGGACATAACCATCCCGATTACCGCGCCCGGTCGTCTGTCCTCTGTGGAAGAGTTTGAGAACATCGTGGTCCGCACTGGCGAAGACGGCTCCATCATCCGCCTGAAGGATGTGGCCCGCGTATCGCTGGAGGCCCAGTCGTACAACACCGAGAGCGGAATCAATGCCCGCAATGCGGCCGTTGTCAATGTCTATATGCTCCCCGGTGCCAATGCCATGGAGGTCGCTGAAAACGTCAGGGCTGAGATGAAAGAAATCAGTGCAGGTTTCCCTGAAGGAATGTCATACAACATTCCGTTCGACATGACCACTTACATCTCCGAGTCCATCCATCACGTTTACAGGACCTTGTTCGAGGCCCTCATCCTCGTTATCCTGGTGGTATTCCTCTCGCTGCAGAACGTCAGGGCGACATTGGTCCCTGCCATAGCAGTACCAATATCATTGATAGGAACATTCGGAGTCATGCTCATCTTCGGTTTCTCGCTGAATATGATGACCCTCCTCGGACTCATCCTCGCCATCGGAATCGTGGTCGATGATGCCATCGTCGTGGTCGAAAACGTGGACAGGATAATGACCAATGAGCATCTGTCTCCATATGAGGCGACCAAGAAAGCGATGCGGGAAATCGGAGGCGCTCTCGTGGCCATGTCACTTGTGCTCTGCGCCGTATTCGTGCCGGTGAGCTTCCTGTCCGGAATTACCGGCCAGCTTTTCCGCCAGTTTACAGTGACCATCGCCGTGTCTGTCATCATCTCGACAGTCGTGGCCCTTACCCTGAGCCCTGTCATGTGCTCGAAATTCCTCAAGCCGCACGGAGAACAGAAGCCTAAGAACTTCATTTTCAGAAAGATAAACTTGTGGATGGACAATGGTACCTCGTTCTATGCGAAGATGGTACGTCTCGCCGTCAGCAACTCCAGACGTATGTTCGCATTCTTCGGAGTGGCCATAATCGGCATCTTTGTCCTGGCCCGCATCGTACCTCAGAGTTTCATCCCTAAAGAAGACCAGGGCTACTTCACCGTGGAACTGGAACTCCCTATGGGAGCCACCCTCGAGCGCACCAGAGTCGTAACCGACAGGGCAATGGACTTCCTGCTGCGCCAGCACGACGTGGATTATGTCCTCAATGTCACCGGCTCGAGCCCTCGCGTGGGAACATCCCAGTCAAGCAGTACATTGACAGTGATCCTCAAGCCTTGGAACAAGCGCAAGGTGACCGATATGTCCAAGACGATAGCCATGGTCAGGGATTCCCTGTCACGTTACCCGGAGAGCCGCGTGTATATCAGCACGCCGCCGGTAATTCCTGGACTCGGAACATCCGGAGGCTTCTCAATGGTACTGGAGGCCAGGGGTGACGCGACATATCAGGACCTGCAGAACGCATCGGACACCCTGTTGTACTACGCCTCCAAGAGGAAGGAACTTACCGGTCTCTCCTCCGGAATGCAGGCGGACATACCTCAGCTGTACTTCGACGCCGACCGAGACAAAATCCAGCTTCTGGGATTGTCAATGGCAGACGTCTTCGCTACGCTCAAAGCCTTCACCGGCGCGATCTATGTCAATGACTTCAATATGTATAACCGAATCTATCGTGTTTATATCCAGGCGGATGCGCCATACCGCGCCCACACTGACAACCTGAACCTCTTCTTCATGAAGAGTTCCGGCGGCACCATGATTCCTGTCAATGCCTTGGGCAATACCCACTATACTACAGGTCCGGGCACCATAAAGAAGTTCAACATGTACAACTCGTCCACAATCAGAGGCGAGGCAGCGAATGGAGTCAGTTCCGGAGACGCCCTGGCGATACTTCAGGAAATAGCTGACAAACATCTGCCTGACAATATCGGCGTGGAATGGAGCGGAATGTCCTACCAGGAAAAGAAAGAAAGCGGTCAGACAGGACTCGTCCTGGCATTGGCATTGCTCTTCGTGTTCCTCTTCCTTGCGGCCCAGTATGAAAGCTGGCTGGTCCCTGTGGCGGTCATATTGTCCCTGCCTATTGCGATAGCAGGCGCATATCTCGGCATCGCGGTCCTGGGCATGGAAAGCAATATCTACTTCCAGATCGGACTTGTCATGCTGGTCGGACTCGTGGCCAAGAACGCAATTCTTATCGTCGAGTTCGCGAAAGAAGAGGTCGAGGCCGGAAAGGATGTTGTCAATGCTGCCGTGACCGCCGCAAAACTGAGATTCAGGCCTATCGTGATGACATCATTGGCCTTTATCCTCGGTATGCTTCCGCTGGTATTCGCCACCGGACCTGGCTCCGAGAGCCGTCAGAACATCGGAACCGGAGTCTTCTTCGGAATGATCGCCGGAATTACAGCCGGAATCGTGTTCGTGCCGTTCTTCTTTGTGGTAATTTATAAATTCAGGTCAATGATGTCAGGATGGAGCCCGAAAATAAAGACGGACCTTAAAGGCAAGAGTTCATTCTTGTCAATGCTGACAGTCGTTGCCGCATCGGCATTGACCTTAAGCTCCTGCGGTACGTCGAAGTACTGTCAGAAGCCGGACCTGGGAGAGATGCCCGAGTCTTTCTCGCAGGAGTTCAGTGACAGCAGCTTTGCGGACCTCGGCTGGAGAGAGGTGTTTCAAACTCCTGAACTCCAGAGTCTTATAGAAACCGCATTGACCTATAACAAGGATATTCTGATAGCAGCTGAGCGTCTCAATGAAATGCATTACAAGTATAGAATGCAGAAGGCCTCCCAGTTGCCGGCGGTTTCCGCGAAGGCCTACGGTCAGGATGACCACAGCAATTACGGAGGAACCAAAACGAATCCGGATGATCTGGAATTTGCAGTTAAGGCATCCCTTGCATGGGAGGTGGATTTCTGGGGCCGTCTGAAGTGGGCGAGCCGGGAAAAGATGGCTCAGTACCTGGCGGCCGAGGATACACAGAAATCAGTAAAGATGAGTCTGATAGCCAGTGTGGCATCGGCTTATTACGAACTCCTCGGTCTGGACAGAAAACTGGAAATCGTGTCGAATACCCTGGAGACTAGACAGGAGTCCGTAAAGCAGGCCAAACTCAGGGCTGAAGGTGGACTCACTTCGGAAATACCTTATCAGCAGGCACTTGTGGAATTGGCTTCTGCACAGGCAATGGTTCCGGATTTGCAGAAACAGATAGCCCTGAAGGAAAGCGAACTGTGTTTTCTGACAGGTTCATATCCTAAAGATATTGAACGTAGTATCTCATCCTCAGATATTTACACTGTTACGAATGTTCCGTCGGGAGTGCTGTCAGAGATTCTTAAACGCAGACCTGACCTTATGAAATCCGAGCATTCATTGAAAGCAGCAGAGGCTCGTGTCGGAATATCCATAGCGGAAAGATTCCCGTCATTCGTGATAAACCTCGGAGCGGGTTTGGAAAATGATGAGTTCAAGAACTTTCTGAAGTCTCCGTTTTGGTTTGCCGGAGCGACTCTGGCGTCACCTATCTTTGAATTCGGAAAGCGCAGGGCCAATATGAAGGCGGCTGTCTCAGCCTACGAGCAGGCAAGGCTGCAATATGAAAAAGATGTGCTCCAGGCCTTCAGGGAGGTATATGATGCGACCATCGTCTTTCAGTCTGCACGTGCCAATTCGCGTGTGAAGGCTGAAATGGAGGAGTCGTCGATGAAGTATATCACTCTGGCCAACAGCCAGTATATCAATGGCGTCATCAATTATATCGACGTCCTGGATGCCCAGCGTAAATATCTGTCGTCACAGATTGAGTTCAGCGAGGCCAGGACGAGAGAGAATCTTGCGATAGTCGGACTCTACAAGTCTCTGGGAGGCGGCTGGAAATAATCACCGCTGAGCTACGACAAGACAACAGCCGGCAAAGTCAATGTTACATGACTTTGCCGGCTGTTGTCTTATTGATATGAATTACAGTCTTATGATGATTCCCGATGTCGCGTCGAGAGTAAGGACGTCGCCCTTTCCGGTGCGTTTGTAGCTGCACTTTCCGAGAGATGCGACAGGATTGACGATACCTTTCACTCCCTCTGTCATTGACCTGTAGGAATTTACCTCGTCATTGAGTGTCAGGCTCTTGCGTGTTCCTGTCGGGTTCAGAGCTATGAGGAAGGTCTCCTTGCCGTTGCTTCTTAGATAAACCATAGGGTAAGGCTGGCTTTCATTGAAAACAGGAATGAACTTGCTGTCGGCCCAGAGCGCTTCGCTGCTCTTTCTTAGGGCGATGAGCTCGCGTGTCCAGTTGAGGATGGATTCAGGGTCCTTGTCCTGGGACTCCACTGTGATTTCACCCTTTGCGATAGGCTTCACTTTGCCTGCCTCGTAATTCTTTTTCCAGTCGAGATATTGCGGATAAGATGTTGCAGGTGACCACTCTGTGCAGACCGGGAGGTAGAGTTTGTCATGAGAGCATGTGCTGAATCCTGCCGTCTCGCCGGAAGTCCACTGCATCGGAGTTCTGGCACCTGAACGCTCCTTGCCGTTGTGGTTTGCACCCTCCACATTAGGCAGGTCCACGAGAGAACGCATACCGATTTCGTCACCATAATAGAGAATCGGCATCGGCATTGTCAATACCCATGTGAGCATGACTTTCAGCTGGTCAGGGGTGTTGCGGGCTCCCATGTTGATTCTCAGGTGGTCATGGTTGCCGGTGATTGTCGCGAAATATCCCATTGTCTCGGTACTCTCCAGGCAGTCTGTAAAATAGTCATAGTACTCTTTAAGCATCTCTGCGGCAGTTGTCTTGCTGTCGATCTTATCCTCCGGCCATGCATTGCCATAGAGGTCCCTGACTGACGGCTGTCCTCCGTTCAGAGAGAAATAACTTCCGCCGTCAGCCTGATGCTTTCTGTCGAAATACATGCGGCGGTTGTGTGACTTCGTGCCGTTGAGGTCCATGTCAATGTTATAACCCGCTGCCAGACAGTATTTTGGAGAGCCCCACTCTGCCATCAGCACATGGTCGGGATAATTCTTGTCAGACCATTCGCGGATTTCCCTCCACAGGTTCATGATTTCCTTCTTGTCCTTGTCATTCTTTACAAGGCTGTTTGCCATATCCACACGGAATCCGTCGACACCCTTTCCGTACCAGAAAGCGATGATGTCCTTCAGCTCCTGGCGTACTGCCTTAGGGCCCGGTGCATCCACGCCCTGCTCCCACGGACGGGACGGGTCAGGATTCGCATAACCATAGTTGAGGGAAGGCTGGCAGGCGTAGAAGTTCTTCATATAGAACTTGTTCCTCGGATACTCGCTCTTCATCCATTTACCGATGGTGTTCTGCATATAGTTTGGATCCTTCAGCATTGTCTCCAGATCTCTCTCAGCCTTCGCATCCGGCAGGCGGTCAGACCATATATAATAGTCGGAATACTGGAGATTCGTGTCCTGGGAACTCTGGATGAACCAGGGGTGCTTGTCCGAAGTATGGCCTGCAACCAGATCCAGCATCACTTTGATTCCCTTTGCGTGGGCCTTTTCTATAAGTTCGACCATGTCGTTGTTCGTGCCGAAGCGCGGATCGACGCGGTAAAAGTCAATGACATCGTAGCCGCCGTCAATCCATCCTGAGACGAAGAGGGGATTGAACCAGATATCCCTTACTCCCAGACTCTCAATGTAGTCGAGTTCTGAGATGACTCCCCGGATATCGCCGATTCCGTTTCCGTCAGAATCCTTGTAGGAAGACGGATAGACCTGATAGATGACTCCGTCGCGGAGCCATTCCGGGCCTCTTGTCCATGTCTGTTCGAAACTTCCCGGTGCCGGCTGTGCTGACATCATCGCGCATCCTAACATTGATGCGGCAAAAATTGCAAACTTTTTCATTTTATGAGTTATTGTGTATTAATGTTTTTGTTTCGCTATGTATTATGTGTTTCATGCGTCTCTTTTTGCAAAGATACGAAAAAGATTCATAGCGGATACACCTGACTGCATTGACATTGACTTTTTTCTTTTTGTAAATATTCACGACTATAAAATCTCACTGACAGCCTAAAGATGATTTCAAACTGCCTGAAACGCGACTTGTCTAAAAATAATTCAACGCAATCGAAGCCTTATAATTCCGAAGTGAACTCATTTGTATATTTACGCAAAAAAACACAGATTGATGTCAAGTCTTCAATTGATAGTG
>ERZ1034998.608-NODE-608-length-22763-cov-5.323278_pt1 | contig 22763 bp, 24 predicted proteins | sample MGYA00520621_ERZ1034998 | MGnify/ENA primary metagenome ERZ1034998 (study PRJEB33766, sample SAMN09781748) | gut metagenome | biome: gut microbiome | host: Homo sapiens | place: Madagascar | study: EMG produced TPA metagenomics assembly of the PRJNA485056 data set...
GTGTATGATTATATGATGTATATTTCTTCTATAAAAGGATTAAAAATTCCGTTTGCCAGAAAAAAAGTAGAGCAATTATTGAGGCAGGTGGGAATGGAAAAATTCGGTAAAAGAAAAATGAAGAATTTGTCCGGCGGAATGGTTAGACGTGTGGGAATCGCACAGGCTATGCTAAATGATCCGAAAATTCTTGTCCTGGACGAGCCGACAGCGGGTTTGGATCCAAATGAAAGAATCCGTTTCCGTAATCTGATCAGTGAATTGTCGGAAGAACGCTTGGTGCTTTTGTCCACACATATCGTATCGGATGTTGAGTATATTGCGAATCACATTCTGTTGATGAAGGATGGAGAGCTTTTTTATACAGGAACGGCGGAAAGCCTATTGTCATCCATGAAAGAAAAAGTATGGCAATGTAATGTCCCGAGAAATATGGTGGAGAAGTATGCGAAAGAATACTTAGTCGGAAATATAAAGACAACAGAAAAAGGAGCAGAGCTTAGAATTATTTCCAGGGGAAAGCCAACGGAGAACGCAGTATCGGTTGAAAAAAATCTGGAAGATGCATTTTTGCTTTATTTTGGAGAAAAGTCGGAGGAAAAATGTGATGCTTAAATTAGAACTGAAACGAATTTTTTCAAAGAGAATTAATCTGTTTGCGATCGGATTGGCAATGATACTTGCTGTCATTTTTAGCGGATTTGCAGTTACAAGTAATCGTTATGTAGATGAGAGTGGAAATGTTAGTACCGGGATTATGGCAACGCGAAAACTTACAGATAACAGGCGTGCATGGAAAGGAACATTGACAGAGAATAAGCTTGGAGAAGTTATAGAACAAAGCAAAAATGCAATGGCACAATCTTTGGAGGAAGAAGATGCAAATTATGGAACGACATTGCAGCCAATAGAGGATATTAGAGATTTTATGATATCGGTACTGACACCGGATTCAGAATACGACCAAAGTGTTTTGGATCAGATGGCAGAAGAAGATATACAAGCTTTCTATGACACCTATCATAAAAATATGCAAAAGATGGCAGCTGAATATGGAAAGACCTCTGTTCAGAAAAAATATTTGGAAAAGAAATATAATGAAATAAAATTACCGGTTGAATACGAGGCGCATGGTTCATGGGATACCATGATTATGTATGCAGAGACATATTCGATTATTCTGGCAATCATAGTTGGATTTATCTGTGCCGGAATATTTGCAGACGATTTCCAGACAAAAGCAGACGCAGTGTTTTTTTCTACGAAATATGGGCGTACAAAAGCTGTTAAAACAAAAATACTGGCAGGAATAATTACGACGGTTGTAATATATTGTGCAGGGATGATCCTGCTTAGCGTGATTTGTTTTGGGATTATGGGGATCAGTGGCATAAATACGCCATACCAGATATACCAGGCATATAGTATTTACATTATGTCATACGGGCAATATTATTTGCTGACAGTTATATGTGGATTTATAGCCAGTCTGCTGGCTGCTTCATCATCTATGCTGGTATCAGCTAAAATGCATACAATTAGTGTCGCTGTCTGCATCCCGTTCTTCCTATATTGTCTATTACCATTTATAGGACGGGCACTTTCTGGCTATGCAATGATTTTCAATTTGATACCAACAGTTTTAACGAATGTAGAGGCAAGTGCAAAAGTTCCACTCATTTATCAGATTGGAAATCATGTATTCAGACAGATTCCGCTTGTGATGGCAGTTTATGTAATAGTAGCAGTTGCACTGCTGCCTTTAATTTATAGAAATTTTCATAAAATAAGGAGATAAAAATGGATCTTGTTAAGGGAATCCACCACGTATCCATGAAATGCTGCAGTGAAGAAGAATATCGTAAGACGGTCGCGTTTTACCGCGATATCCTTGGACTTGTGGTAGCGCGGGAATGGCAGGATGGGATCATGCTGGACACGGGAGCGGGAATAATCGAGATATTCAACAATGGAGAGGAGCCGCTTGAGAAAGGAACCATCCGCCATTTCGCTTTCGCCACGGATGATGTAGATGCATGTGTGGGTGCTGTGGCTGCTGCGGGCTATGAAGTCTTTATAGTGCCAAAGGATATTGTTATTTCCTCCCAGCCATCATACCCGGCGCGGATTGCATTCTGCAAAGGACCGCTCGGCGAAGAAATCGAGTTTTTCTGCACAAAATAGAGTATTCTGCCGCCCGTGACGCTGTTTCATGCCCGCAGGCGGCTTTTCTATTCTCAATTCACAAAACCATAGCAACGAGCAGCATAATACATATCAATGCGCATACAAATCCCGCTTTTCCTATTTTATAATCCTGCATATCCGGATCCCATTTCGTGATCCGCCGGCTTTCTGCAAAGTAGCCGAGAGTTGCGGCTCCTTCGCCCACAACCAAAAGCGCTGCCAGCCTCATCGCAGGCAAGGTATTGTTCTCAATTCCCCGGACTTCAAATAGAAAAACAGTGAGCACAATTCCGGCGAATAATAATATTACATAAATGACCGTAACCGGCATACCTTTAATGGCTCTCTTTTTGTCGGCTTCGTGGGTGTATAGCTTATCGATTGTTTTGTAATTATTTATGATTATGCATAAGATAAAATCGAATGCGTATAGAATAATGAGTCCTCCGTTTATCCAACCGGTTTTTGCGTTAAAGCTGTTTACGCTGCAAAGTAAAAAGACAAATACAGTGGACGATGTACCTATATGAATATCCAGCCGGGCTAAAAGCTTTTTTAGCTCCGGCATATTGTATTTTACACGGCTGTCATAGCCTGCAAGCATTTCAAAAGAATCGTTTGCAATGGCGTATGTCAGGTAGATATGCAAAAAAAGCTGTGAAGGAATCGCGATTATAAACATGCAGATAAAAGCACCGGCATGGAACGTACCAGTCAGAGCGCTAATAATAATGTAGACAATAATGCACAGCAAGGTTATTCCGATAAAAATCCAGGGTGCTCTGGTCTTCTTGTATGTAATCTCGCCTATATCGGTGGCTGGCTGTTTGTTTCCCAATAAGTCATCAACGCTTACTTCAAAAAGCTGCGCAAGTTTTATCAGATTTTGTGAACTGGGTTTTGAAAGATTATTTTCCCATTTGGTGACAGCCTGCCGGCTTACACCCATATATTCGGCAACAGTCTCCTGTGACATTGCTTTTTCGGCGCGGCATTTCGCGATCCTCTCTCCTAATTGTTTTTGTTCCATATTGACGCCTCCATCTGGTTGATGCCTTGATTATATCGTATAATTCCGCTACATTCCACCAACTATAAGGCAACTATTGGTTACAGCCGTCATTTTTATGCATAAATGTTATGTGACAGACATTTAATGAATAATAACGGATATATTTAGGAGTAAAAGCCGTGATGAAGCGATTTATCACTTATCTATTTACTTATGAGAATGGGATAAAAGGAAAAAATATCGGATTTATCAGAACGGATCAAAGAGATGATACGATCGATATGGAGATACATGTGCAGGGCATGGGGCGGTATCAGGGACCGGCACAGGTGTATCTGCTCGTAAAAGGCGATGGGTTACAGGGAATACCGATCGGAGAGTTTTCACTCGGACAGGGGCACGGCACTGCAAGGATCAGGATACAGAAAGATTCCTTTGGAGAAAACGCATTTGACGATGCGGATATCGTAGGGGTAGGAGTGCGGTTCGGGGGACAGTATTATGCGGCAAGCAGCTGGAAGGACACGATAGAGGATGGATTTACGACCGGAGCTTTTCAGGTATGGCAGCCGGAGCAGCCATCGGAAAACACGCTCCCGGCCACATCACCGGAACCAACCCCGGAGCAGCCAACGGAAAGCATACGCCCAGCCACACAGCCGGAACCAACGCCGGAACAGCCATCGGAAAGCATACGCCCAGCCACACAGCCGGAGCCAACGCCGGAGCAACCACCGGAACCGGACGTGACAGAAGACGCGCCCCCGGTGCAGAGCGAGTTTGTGCGCCTTGCGACGGAGCGTCTGCAGGCGGAGAGGGCAGAATCCGGCGAACGGGATCAGCCAGCCGCATCAGAGAAGCCTGCCGCGCCAAGCCAGGAAGCACCAACTCCACAGCCCACAGAAGAACCCATGCAACAGCAGTCCGGCGTGTCAAAAGGAACGTCCCCGCGGCAGCCGCGCAGGATCGACTTGAGCGACATCCGCAAGCTGCCGAAGCGGAACTGGTATCTGTGCAACAACAGTTTTCTGATCCACGGATTTTTCAATTATCACTATCTGATCGTATGGGAATGCGAGGAAAGGGGAGAAAAGAGAACATACTTAGGCGTGCCGGGAATCTACGAAAGACCGGAGCGTATGATGGCGCTGCTTTTCGGATTCCCGGATTTTAGGCTGGAAACGGATGTGATGGACGAAAAATGCCCGCAGCACTCCCCGAAGGAGGAGCCGATCGGTAAATTCGGCTACTGGCTATGCCCTCTGGAGATGTGATCGGAAGCCAGCAGGCAGTACTGCGCATGGTCGCGCCAGACACCCTGAAGCTGCATATGCTCGCGGCTGATGCCCTCGCAGAGAAAGCCGAGCCGTACCAGAAGCCGGATCGATGGAAGGTTATCCGGAAGAACCATAGCCATAACACGGTGAAGCTGCAGATCGTCAAAGATGATATCCAACACCTTTTCCATTGCCTCAGTGGCGTAGCCCTGATGCTGTGAATCGGTGGAAAACTTATAGCCGATCTCGCAGGAGGAATACACCCTGCTTTGGATATTCCGGAAACAGATCGTTCCGATGACGCGGTCCGGTGCGGATTTGGAAAAAACATAAAAGCGCACAGAGTGGAGCTTTACTGCCGCATTATACTCAAAACGAAGCATTGCCTTTTGAAAATTCAGCGTGTAAAATTGATTCGGGCGATCCGGCTCGAACTGTTCAAAGTATGCGCGGTCGCGCAGATAAAAATCTAGGACCGCGGCAGCAGCATCCGGCTTCGGGACGCGGAGAATGAGCCGGTTTGTTTCGTATGCAAACAACATAATTGTCAACTTCCTTATATTCGGGTAATATGGTGAGTGAAACTCACAATTACATTAATTATATCGCAAGACGGAGTACAAAGTCTATGACACAGGATGAAAAATATATGAAAGCTGCGATCACGCAGGCAAAAAAGGCGGCTGCGTTCGACGAGGTGCCGATCGGCTGTGTGATTGTGCAGGACGGAAAGATTATTGCGCGCGGCTACAACCGCAGAAATACGGACAAAAATACGCTCGCGCACGCGGAACTTGCGGCGATCCGCAAGGCAAGCAAAAAGACCGGGGACTGGCGGCTGGAGGATTGCACGATGTATGTGACACTGGAGCCGTGCCAGATGTGTGCGGGAGCGATCGTGCAGTCCCGGCTGAAACGTGTCGTGATCGCAACGATGAATCCCAAGGCAGGCTGTGCAGGTTCCGTCTTAAATCTTTTGCAGATGGAAGCCTTTAATCATCAGGTCGAGATCACGCGCGGAGTGCGGGAAGAGGAGTGCGCGGCGCTGCTTTCCGACTTTTTCCGTAAGCTCCGTCAAAAAAAGAAGACTGCAAAAGAGCAGATGCCTTGACAATAGGGCATTTCATGGATTATACTTAAGTCTCCGAGCAGCCGGGGTGGTAGCGGTACCTTGAACCAACAATCCGCTAGAGTTGGGGTGATGTCTCGTGGAGGGTCTGACCGGTGGTGCAGCCCTTTATAATCAGTGTTGACGTCTGGGTCTTGCGCAATGGGAATCTGTGAACCGGGTCAGGGTAGGAATACAGCAGCCCTAAGCAGAACCTCTCATGTGCCGCAGGGTCGCCTGGAGGGAGCTGGTTATAAAGGTAGCGGTTGTCGGAAGGATTCGAAGCGGGACGCTCGGATTTTTGATAGACATGATTGCCTACACAGGTGATAGCTGATTTTTAATCCTTTCATTTAGAGGGAATTAAATAATGTTAAATCGCGAATAAATAAATATTAGATGCAGCCGTACAGCGCGGGGTCTGTGCGGCTGCATCTTTTGATTTTAATTCCTATTGACAACTAGGAATTAAGAATGTATACTTCGGTACTAGGAATTGATAAAAATGAGAGGCGGGAGGAATATGAAGATATCAACAAAAGGCAGGTATGCACTACGGCTGATGCTTGATCTCGCGAGCGCAGACCCAAGCGAACCGGTCAGCCTGAAGGATGTCTCGAAACGTCAGGGCATTTCGGACAAATATCTGGAACAGATAATTTCCGTATTGAATAAGGCGGGATTTGTTAAGAGTATCCGTGGCGCGCAGGGAGGCTATTCACTTCGGCGAGATCCGAAGGATTATACCGTTGGAATGATTCTGCGCCAGATGGAGGGAAGCCTTGCTCCGGTGGCATGCCTTGAGGATGAGGATTTTGTCTGTGACCGCGCGGATCAGTGCGTGACTTCGATCGTCTGGAAGCAGATCAACGATGCGGTGAATGGTGTGGTAGACAACATCACCTTGCAGGATCTTTTGGAATGGCAAAGTGCTAAAAATGGACAATATATCATATAGAAAGAAGGAACAATCATGAGCGATAAAGTCATTTATCTCGACAATGCAGCAACAACAAGGGTGCTTCCGGAAGTCTTTGAGGCAATGAAGCCTTATTTTACCGAGTATTACGGAAATCCATCCGCTATTTATACGTTTGCAGGAACGGCAAATGATGCGGTAACCTCCGCAAGAGAGGAGATTGCGAATGTCATCGGTGCAAAGCCGGAGGAGATTTATTTTACTGCCGGCGGCAGCGAGTCCGACAACTGGGCATTGAAGGCAACCGCAGAGGCATACGCTTCCAAAGGAAAGCATATCATCACCAGCAAGATTGAGCATCATGCGATCCTGCATACTGCACAGTGGCTGGAGAAGCAGGGCTATGAGGTAACTTACCTCGATGTCGATGAGAATGGTCTGGTAGATTTAGAGCAGTTGAAGGCAGCCATCCGTCCGGATACCATCCTGATCTCCATCATGGCAGCCAACAACGAGATTGGAACCATCGAGCCGTTAAAGGAGATCGGTGAGATCGCAAAAGAGCATGGAATTCTGTTCCACACCGACGCTGTTCAGGCATTCGCACACACACCGATCAATGTGGATGAGATGCATATCGATATGTTAAGTGCCAGCGGACATAAGATCAACGGACCGAAGGGAATCGGCTTCTTATATATCCGCAAGGGTGTCAAGATCCGCTCCTTTGTTCATGGTGGGGCGCAGGAGCGTCAGCGCCGTGCCGGTACATTGAATGTTCCGGGAATCGTCGGAATGGGAAAAGCAGCAGAGATCGCAGCAAAGAATATGGAGGAATCCACCGCATACCAGACAAAGCTTCGTGATCACCTGATCGCGCGCGTGATGGAGGAGATCCCATACACCAGGTTAAACGGCCATCCGACACAGAGACTTGCAAACAACGCAAACTTCTGTTTCCGCTTTATCGAGGGAGAATCAATGCTGATCTTGCTTGACCAGTCAGGCGTTTGCGGAAGCAGCGGATCTGCATGTACATCCGGATCACTTGATCCGTCCCATGTACTTCTTGCAATCGGACTGCCGCATGAGATCGCGCATGGCTCACTCAGACTTACCTTATCCAACGACACAACGCTGGAGGATATTGATTTCGTAGTGGACAGACTCAAGGGCATCATCGAGCACCTGCGCAGCATGTCCCCGCTTTACGAGGATTTTGTTAAGCATCAGAAGTAAAATACAATGGACAGGCTCTGCGGGCGCATAAGCCGAACAGGGCAAACACATAGCATATACAAGGAGAAAACAGATATGGCATACAGTGAAAAAGTAATGGATCATTTCAACAATCCGAGAAATGTCGGAGAAATCGAGAACCCAAGCGGTGTAGGAACCGTCGGCAATGCAAAATGTGGAGATATCATGCGCATGTATCTGGATATCGACGACAACGGAATCATTCAGGAAGCAAAGTTTAAGACCTTTGGATGCGGTGCTGCCGTAGCAACAAGCTCTATGGCAACCGAGCTTGTAAAGGGGAAAACTGTCCAGGAAGCACTTCAGGTAACCAACAAGGCGGTTATGGAAGCACTTGACGGACTTCCGCCAATCAAGGTACACTGTTCGCTTCTCGCAGAGGAAGCAATCCATGCAGCACTGTGGGATTATGCGGAGAAACATGGCATCAAGATCGAAGGACTGGAGAGACCGGTCAACGATATCAGCGAAAAAGAGGAAGATCCGGCGGATCAATACTAATTAAATCGAGATATAAGAAAGGCATTGCGAGCGTATAACATGGCACATATAAAGAAAAAAGTTGTTGTGGGAATGTCCGGAGGCGTGGATTCATCGGTTGCAGCATACCTGTTAAAGGAGCAGGGGTATGACGTGATCGGGGTGACCATGCAGATCTGGCAGGATCAGGACATTTTTGAACAGGCGGAGGAAGGCGGCTGCTGCGGACTGTCCGCGGTGGATGATGCGAGAAGAGTCGCGCAGGTATTGGAAATACCGTATTATGTAATGAATTTCCGCTCTGATTTTCAGAAAGCGGTCATAGATTATTTCGTGTCCGAGTACCGAAGGGGCTACACTCCGAACCCTTGCAATGCCTGCAACCGTTATGTCAAATGGGAATCTCTTTTGCATCGTGCGATAGAGATCGGGGCAGACTATATTGCGACAGGGCATTATGCGCGTGTGGAGCAGCTTGCAAACGGAAGGTACTCCATCCGTAATTCTGTGACAGCGGTAAAGGATCAGACCTATGCGCTTTACAATCTGACACAGGATCAGCTTCGCCACACCCTGATGCCGGTCGGAGCTTATGCAAAGGATCAGATCCGTGCGATTGCCCGCGAGGCAGGGCTGCCGGTCGCGTCTAAGAGTGACAGTCAGGATATCTGTTTCGTGCCGGATCACGATTATGCGGGATTTATCGAGCGTGAGACGGGAGAACCGAGCATACCGGGCAATTTTGTGGATGAGGATGGTAATATTCTCGGCACACACAAGGGAATCGTTCATTATACGATCGGGCAGCGGAAGGGACTTGGAATCAGCGCAGACACTCCGCTTTTTGTCAAGGAGCTTCGCGTCGCGGAGAACGAGGTCGTCCTCTGTAGGTCGGAAAGCCTTTTTTCCGATGCGTGTATCGTCGGCAATGTAAATTATATGGCAAGAGCCGCGCTTGACGGAGCGACGGAGGCAATCGGCAAGGTGCGCTATTCCCACAGAGGTTCTCCGTGCGTGATCGAAGCACTCCCGGATGGACTGCTCTGCTGTAAGTTTAAGGAGCCGCAGCGCGCAATGACACCAGGGCAGGCAGCCGTGTTTTACGAGGGGGATCACATCCTCTGCGGCGGCACGATTGAACGTGTTTCTTCCATATAATATTGCTTGGACAGAGTGATATCAGGCGGCATTTTTTACATCAGAAAAAGAAATAAAAAAACCTCACAATTTTTTGTTGACAGAATAGAAGTTGTGGGGTATATTTATACCAACCAATAAATCATACCTACATAGTAGGAATACAGGGAATTGAAAATAAAATAAGGACGGAGGAATCAAAAATGGCAAACATTTATAAAGGAACACTTGGACTGATTGGCAACACTCCACTGGTAGAGCTTACACATCTGGAGGAGAAATACGGGCTGGAAGCAAGACTTCTGGCAAAGGTAGAGTATTTTAACCCGGCTGGATCTGTTAAGGATCGTATCGCAAAGGAAATGATCGAGCAGGCAGAGCGTGACGGCAAGTTAAAGCCGGGTTCTACCATCATCGAGCCGACCTCCGGCAACACCGGAATCGGTCTTGCGGCGATTGCAGCGGCAAAGGGATACCGCCTGATCATTGTTCTCCCGGAGACGATGAGTGTTGAGCGAAGGAACATCATCAAGGCGTATGGCGCAGAGCTGGTTCTCTCCGATGGAACAAAGGGAATGAAGGGTGCTATTGCAAAGGCGGAGGAATTACATCAGGAGATCGCAGACAGCTTCATCCCGGAGCAGTTTGAGAATCCGGCCAACCCGGCAGCACACAGAAAGACAACCGGACCGGAGATCTGGGCAGATACCGATGGAGAGGTTGACGTGTTTGTAGCAGGCGTGGGAACCGGCGGAACGATCACCGGTGTCGGCGAATACTTAAAGGAGAAGAAGCCGGAGGTTAAGATCGTGGCAGTAGAGCCGGCAACTTCCGCAGTACTTTCTACCGGCAAGGCAGGAGCACACAAGATCCAGGGTATCGGTGCAGGATTCGTCCCGAACACACTCAACACCAAAATCTATGACGAGATCATTCTGATTGAAAATGAGGATGCGTTCGCACTCGGCAAGGAGATTGCAAGGTCAGAGGGAATTCTGGTCGGAATCTCATCCGGTGCAGCACTCAAGGCTGCTATCGAGGTTGCTCAGCGGCCGGAATCCAAGGGCAAGACGATTGTTGCACTCCTTCCGGACAGCGGAGACCGTTACTATTCAACCGATTTGTTCAAGGATTGATCATAAGCAAAGCAGTGTATGCGGATTCTTTCGGGAGTCCGCATATTTTTTTGTTTCGCAAACTTCAAAGGTGTGCTATTATAAAAGAATGAATGCAATCAAATAGTTCGGAGGGATGAGATGTTTCAGAAAAATCAATACATATACAGTGAAACGCTCGGAGTCTGCCATGTTGACAACATCACACAGCTTTCCGCAGGACGCGAAAATCCGGTCGCCTATTATGTGCTGACTCCCGTTTTTGCAAAGGCGGGGACTTCTTATATTCCGGTGGAAGACCATCAGGTCGCACTCTACGATATGTTTACCGAAGAAGAGGCACGGGCAATGGAAGCGGATCCGAATCTGAATCTCGAAAAGAACCCGAAGCTTAAGGATGCGATCGATTTTGTATTGCACAACAGGAGGAGCTGACATGGCACAGAAACAAGGTCAGAATCAGGGCGATGTGATTCGCTCTTTTACATTAGGAAACAAGGAACTCGAGGGAAAAACCGTCGAATTCCAATATGACCGCGGACAGTACAGCATCACGGATGTGGTAGGTGAGGAGCGCAGCATTGTATACAAGTCCCGCAACGCGCAGGAAGCATACACAAGGTGGAACGTCTATATCGGGCGAAAGAAGGAACGTCCGGAGCGGCCGGAACGGCAGGAGCGAAACGGTGAGGAGCAATCTGCGGAGGACAAGCAGGGGCGCGCAAGAGACAACACAAGAGACGAAAAGCGAGCAGAGCGTGAGAATAACCGCGGTGAGCGCGACAACAGCAGACAGGAGCGCACGAACAACCGCGGCGAGCGCGACACCAGTCGTCAGGAGAGAGGAAGTAACCGCAGCGAACGTGACAATAACCGTGGACGCAACCGCGCCAATTACCGGAACAATGAGCCGCGCGCAGAGCGGAATGAGGATCGTAACACAGACCGCGCAGCGGGCAACGGTGGATACAATCAGGGATTTACTGCGGCATCCGCAGAGAGCGGTGCAGGCGAGAAGCGCTACCGCAGATCACGCCGCCGCAGAAATGACCACAGAGAACAGGAGAGCTAAGCTATGAGCAAAAAGATTGGTTTTATCGGTTGTGGCAATATGGGCGGTGCAATGCTCGCAGGAATCCTGGATTCCGGGAAATGCGCTGCGGAGGATATTCTGGTGTCCGTGTCATCGGAGCAGTCTGCTGCCGCAAAAAAGGAAAAGTACGGAGTTACCGTTTTGGTGGACAACTGTGCGGTAGCTGCGAAGTCCGATATATTATTTCTGACGGTCAAGCCGCAGTATTACGAGCAGGTGATCGGCGAGATCAAAGGATCAGTAAGTGATGATGCGATCATTATCACGGTTGCACCGGGCAAGACGCTCACATGGCTTTCAGAGCAGTTTGGCGGCAGCCACAAGATCATCCGGACGATGCCAAACACACCATCCCTTGTCAAGGAAGGCATGATGGGAATGTGTGCCAATGAACAGGTGACGAGGGAGGAGATCGCACTTGTACGCGACATTTGCGGTGGATTTTCCAGAACCGAGCTGGTAGCGGAGCATCTGATGGATGTGGTAACTGCGGTCAGCGGAAGCTCACCGGCGTATGTTTTTATGTTCATTGAGGCGATGGCAGATGCGGCGGTTGCCGGAGGCATGCCGCGCGCGCAGGCATACACCTTTGCGGCACAGGCGGTGCTTGGAAGCGCCAGGATGGTGCTTGAGACCGGGAAGCATCCGGGAGAGCTTAAGGATATGGTATGCTCTCCGGCAGGAACTACCATTCAGGCAGTCCGCGTGCTGGAGGAAAAGGGCTTAAGAAGCGCCGTGATCGAGGCGATGGAAAAGTGCCTTGATATATCCCGCAATATGTAAAATCCTGACAGATAACCGATGCGCTTTATATGCAAAATACAAAAACGCCGCAGATTGGCAATATTACCAGTCTACGGCATTTTTTGTAAACGCCCGGATGTTATGCGTCCAGCGCACACGCATCAAGGATCTTACGCAGTGTCTCTGCGGAGCAGCGGAGTGCAGCCAGCTCCTCCTCGTCAAGTGAGATTGGAACGTGCGTCTCCACTCCGTCCTTTCCGATGATAGCGGGCATACTGAGTGCCACATCTCGGATCCCATACTCACCGTTCATGATGCAGGAGATTGGCAGGATGGATTTCTCATCGCGGATGATCACCTCGCAGATACGGCGGACAGACATCGCGATGCCGTAGTAGGTCGCCTGCTTTTTCTGTATGATCTCGTAGGCGCTGTTCTTGACTTCGCAGGCAATCTCGTGGCATTTTTTGACATGATCGGAGTAACCGCGCATCTCGCAGAACTCATCCAAGCCGATTCCGGAGATGTTTGCGCAGCTAAAGGCAGCAATCTCGCTGTCGCCGTGTTCCCCAATGATGAAGGCGTGGACGCTCTTGCTATCTACACCGAGCAGCTCGCCGAGACTGTATTTTAAGCGGGCACTGTCGAGCACGGTTCCGGAACCGATGACGCGCTCCGGCGGATAGCCGGATAATTTCAGGGTAACATAGGTCAGAATATCCACCGGATTACTGACGACGAGCAGGATGCCCGGACAGCCGCGGCGCGTGATCTCCGGGATGATGGAGCGGTAGATGGAGACATTCCTGGACACAAGGTCAAGTCTCGACTCACCGGGCTTCTGACCGGCTCCGGCGGTAATGATGATGATGGATGCGTCCGTGATGTCATCATAGGTTCCCGCGTACACCTTCATGTGGCGCGAAAAAGGGATGCCGTGGCTGATATCCATTGCCTCGCCCTCCGCCTTGCCGGCATTGACATCGATCAGCACGATCTCAGAAAAAAGCCCGCTCTGCATCAGGGCAAAGGCGGAAGCGGAACCGACGAAACCACAGCCGATGACCGCTACTTTTCTTATATTTACGTTTTCCATAGCAATGCTTCCTTTCCAAATCATAATAGGCTTATATTGAATGTATTTAGTATGCCGCATTTGGACAAAATTATAAGAGGATAGCGAGCGGCTATTATTGCAATGTGGGGTTGCTTGCAGTATATTAGATATGTATATATGAAAGAAAATTGCAGAATGCGAAGAAAAACGAATTATTTTATTTTAGAAAACGCTAAAATAATTGACAATAATTTAAAGTTGAGGTTATAGTATATTTATTATATAATAGCCTCAGACGAATTTTCTTATGCATGCATCATTGAGAAAGGAAGGGGTTATATGAAAAGAATCGGAATGTTGACAAGCGGTGGCGACTGCCAGGCTTTGAACGCTGCAATGCGCGGTGTGGTAAAGGGACTTTCTGCGAATGTGGACGAGCTTGAGGTATATGGATTTGAGAACGGCTACAAAGGTCTGATTTACGGAAAATGTCGCAGACTTACAGCAGCAGATTTTTCCGGAATCCTGACCAAAGGTGGCACGATCCTTGGATCTTCCCGTCAGCCGTTTAAGCTGATGCGCACGCCCGATGAGAATGGGCTTGACAAGGTAGAGGCCATGAAGCAGACTTACCGAGAGCTTGAGCTGGACTGTCTTGTTATCCTCGGAGGTAACGGCACACAGAAGACCGCCAACCTTTTGAGAGAGGAAGGACTCAATATCATCCATCTTCCAAAGACTATTGACAATGACATCTACGGAACGGATGTGACGTTTGGCTTTCAGAGCGCGATCAATATCGCAACGGAAGCAATCGACTGCATCCATACGACCGCAGCCTCCCACAACCGCGTATTTATCGTTGAGGTTATGGGACATAAAGTAGGATGGCTGACCTTGTACGCAGGAATTGCGGGCGGCGCAGATATCATTCTGCTCCCGGAGATCCCATACGACATCGACAAGGTTGTGGACGCTATCCAGAAGAGAACCAGGGACGGCAAGGGCTTTACCATTCTTGCAGTCGCGGAGGGCGCGATTTCCAAGGAGGATGCAGCCCTGCCTAAGAAGGAATATAAGGCAAAGGTTGCGGAGCATAAATATCCATCCGTTTCCTATGAGATCGCTGACCATATCAGCAAAAAGCTCGGAACCGAGGTAAGAGTTGCAGTTCCGGGACATACCCAGCGCGGCGGAAGCCCATGCCCGTATGACCGCGTGCTCTGCACCAGACTTGGCTCTGCGGCGGCAAAAGCGATCATGGACGAAGATTACGGGTATATGATCGCCATGATCGATGGAAAGACAAAGAGAGTTCCGCTTGGCGACGTTGCGGGCAAGTTAAAGACCGTTGATCCGGACAGCCAGATGATCAAAGAAGCAAAACGGATCGGAATCAGCTTTGGCGATTAAAGATTGAGGTAGGTGAAACAGTTGTCTTATACGGCGCTATATCGAAAGTTCCGCCCACAGGAATTTGAGGATGTCAAAGGGCAGGAGCATATTGTAACAACTTTAAAGAATCAGATGAAGGCTGACCGTATCGGACATGCATATCTGTTTTGCGGAACAAGAGGTACCGGAAAGACCACCGTCGCAAAGATTTTAGCAAAAGCCGTCAACTGCGAGCATCCGGTGGACGGAAGCCCGTGTGGGGAGTGCCCTTCCTGCAAGGCGATCGCAGCAGGCACCTCGATGAATGTGATCGAGATCGATGCGGCATCCAACAACGGCGTGGATAACATCCGCCAGATCCGCGAGGAGGTAGCTTACCGCCCGACGGAGGGACGCTACAAGGTCTACATCATCGACGAGGTTCACATGCTTTCCGCGGGCGCGTTCAACGCCCTGCTCAAGACGCTTGAGGAGCCGCCGGCTTATGTGATCTTTATCCTTGCGACCACGGAGGCACACAAGATCCCGATCACGATCCTGTCACGGTGCCAGCGGTACGATTTCCACCGCATTTCGATCGATACGATCGCAGACCGTCTTACCGAGCTGATGCAGGAAGAACATATAGACGTGGAGGAACGCGCGATCCGCTATGTGGCGAAGGCAGGCGATGGCTCTATGCGAGACGCGCTCAGCCTGCTGGATCAGTGCATCGCGTTTCATCTCGGCGAGACGCTTACATACGATAATGTACTTGAAGTGCTTGGAGCGGTGGACACGGAGGTATTTTCGCGTCTGCTCCGCCAGATCTTAGATAAAAATATCGTGGGTGCGATCGGCACGCTTGACGACCTTGTGAACGAAGGACGCGAGCTTGGACAGATGGTGACGGATTTTACATGGTATCTGCGCAATCTGATGCTGGTTCAAAGCTCAGATGGCATGGAGGACGTGCTGGATATGTCGAGCGACAATCTGGCAACGCTCAAAGAAGAAGCAGAGATGGTCAAGCCGGAGATACTGATGCGTTACATCCGCATCTTTTCCGATCTTGGCAACCAGATCCGCTACGCGACACAGAAACGCATACTGATCGAGATCGCGATCATCAAGCTGTGCAAGCCACAGATGGAGAACAGCTACGACTCTATCCTTGATCGTATCGCAAGCCTTGAGTTCCAGATGGAAAAGGGCATTGTGGTGCAACAGGCACCGGCAGCTTCCGGCGGGGAGACTGCTCCGGCGGTACAGGCACAGAAGATAGAGCTTCCGAAGGCAATCCCGGAGGATATTCAGGCGGTTGTACAGAACTGGCGGTCAATCCTTTCGGAGATCGGCGCGATCACAAAGACTTATCTGAAGATGGCGGTTCCGACACTCGGCAACAACGGAGATCTGCTGCTCATGCTGGACGACGAGAATGCATACACATATCTGTATGAGAACCGCAGCGGCTGTATCGATAATCTCCGCGCGATGATCACGGAACGAACCGGCAAGTCTGTGGAGATTACCGTCCGCAAGAATGAATCCGGGCGCCGCGCGCAGGATGTTGTGCCGGACCTGACGCAGATGATACAATTTGATATCGAGGAAGAAGACTTCAACGAATAAATTTACAAACCAATAACAGGAGGATATTCCACAATGGCAAAAAGAGGTGGATTTCCGGGCGGAATGCCGGGAAACATGAACAATTTGATGAAGCAGGCGCAGAAGATGCAAAAGCAGATGGAGGAGGCTCAGGCACAGCTTGATGAGCTTGAGATCACTGCGACGGCAGGCGGCGGTGCGGTAGAAGTGACCGTGACCGGCAAGCGTGAGGTTACCAAGGTTAAATTGTCCGAGGAGGTTGTAGATCCGGAGGATATCGAAATGCTTGAGGATCTCATCGTTGCAGCAACCAACGAAGCGCTGCGCAAGGTGGATGAGGCATCCCAGCAGTCCATGTCTAAGATCACCGGAGGGCTTGGCGGCGGATTATTCTAATGGAATACTTCAGCAGTGAAATATCAAAATTAATCGAAGAGCTTTCCTCCCTTCCGGGAGTGGGAGCAAAGACGGCGCAGCGGCTGGCATTCCATATCATCAACATGCCGGAGGACTCTGTGCAGTCGCTGTCGGACGCGATTATCAACGCGAAGAAAAATGTGCGCTACTGCAAGTGCTGCTACACGCTCACAGATTCCGATATCTGCCCGATCTGCAAGGATATGACGCGCGACCACAAGACGATCATGGTGGTTGAGAATACCCGTGATCTGGTGGCGTATGAAAAGACCGGAAAGTTTCAGGGTGTGTATCATGTACTTCACGGCGCAATCTCCCCGATGCTTGGCATCGGACCGAATGACATCAAGCTCAAGGAACTGATGCACCGGCTGCAGGAGGATGTGGACGAGGTGATCATCGCGACCAATTCCAGCCTTGAGGGAGAGACGACGGCTATGTATATCAGCAAGCTGATCAAGCCGACGGGGATCAAAGTGACCAGAATTGCCAGCGGAGTACCGGTAGGCGGCGATTTGGAATATATTGATGAAGTAACATTGCTTCGTGCCTTAGAGGGACGAACGGAATTATAAAAGGAGGAACTATGAATAATTTAGAACTTCAGAAGACGGCGAATGAGATTCGCCAGAGCATTGTAACTGCGGTTCACAGTGCAAAATGCGGACATCCGGGCGGATCTTTGTCAGCGGCGGATATTTTTACATATCTGTATTTTGAGGAGATGAACATTGATCCGGCAAACCCAAAGATGGCTGACCGCGATCGTTTTGTCCTTTCCAAAGGACATGTTGCGCCGGGATTATACTCCACACTGGCTCAGAAGGGCTACTTCCCGAAGGAAGATCTTTTAACTCTGCGCCACACTGGATCTTACCTTCAGGGACATCCGGATATGAAGCACATTCCGGGTGTTGATATGTCCAGCGGCTCCCTTGGACAGGGATTGTCCGCAGCAGTCGGAATGGCAGCGGCAGGCAGATTTGACAATAAAGATTACCGTGTATATGCACTCCTCGGCGACGGCGAGATTGAGGAAGGACAGATCTGGGAGGCTGCTATGTGGGCAGGCCACAGAAAGCTTGACAACCTTGTGGTGATCGTAGACAACAACAACCTTCAGATCGACGGACCGATTGACAAGGTCTGCTCACCGTACCCGATCGATAAGAAGTTCGAGGCATTCAGTTTCCATGTGATCAACATCGACGGTAATGACTTTGACCAGATCCGCGCTGCCTTCAAAGAAGCGAGAGAGACAAAGGGAATGCCGACCGCGATCGTTGCAAAGACCGTAAAGGGCAAGGGCGTTTCCTTCATGGAGAACTCTGTTGACTGGCACGGAAAGGCACCAAACGATGCAGAGTATGAGCAGGCAATGGAAGAATTAAAGAAAGCAGGTGAAGCATTATGTCAGATGTAAAGAAAATCGCAACCAGAGACAGCTACGGCAACGCATTGGTGGAGCTGGGACAGGAGCATGAGGATCTGATCGTACTGGATGCTGACCTTGCAGCCGCAACAAAGACCGGTACATTCAGAAAGGCTTTTCCGGAGCGCCATTGGGACATCGGAATCGCTGAGGCAAATATGGCAGGAATCGCAGCAGGACTTTCTACCTGCGGCAAGGTTCCGTTTATCAGTTCATTTGCAATGTTCGCAGCAGGACGTGCCTATGAGCAGGTTCGTAATTCCATCGGATATCCGAAGCTGAATGTAAAGATCGGCGCAACCCACGCGGGAATCTCTGTCGGTGAGGATGGTGCAAGCCACCAGTGCCTTGAGGATCTTGCACTTATGCGTGAGATTCCGGGAATGGTTGTCATCAATCCTTCCGATGATGTGGAAGCAAAGGCTGCCGTAAAAGCTGCTTACGAGCATGTAGGACCGGTTTACCTCCGCTTTGGACGTCTGGCTGTTCCGGTTATCAACGACCGTCCGGACTATAAGTTTGAGATCGGAAAGGGCGTTGTATTAAAGGAAGGCAAGGATGTTACCATTTTTGCTACCGGACTCGAAGTGAATGAGACACTTGAGGCAGAGAAGCTTCTTGCCGCAGACGGAATCGATGCGGAGATCATCAACATCCACACCATCAAGCCGCTTGACAGAGAGCTTGTTGTTGCATCTGCAAAGAAGACCGGAAAAGTTGTTACCGTTGAAGAACACTCCGTGATCGGCGGACTTGGAAGCGCAGTTGCGGAGGTGCTCTGCGAGGAAGCTCCGACTAGGATGCTGCGCATCGGTGTCAACGATACCTTTGGCGAGTCAGGACCGGCGCTTGAGCTGCTTCACAAGTACGAGCTTGATGCAGAGGGTATCTACAACAAAGTAAAGGCTTTCGTAAAATAAATATCTGTTTTTAAAGCAAAGGCTGTGGCAGCGGAGATGATCCGTGCGCCGCAGCTTTTTTTCGCTTTATAGGATTCAGGTGTCAAAAGGTACCCGTCTGAAAAGTAACCGTCATAATGCACAAATATAATGCAATGAAGAACTGTATGGGCTACTCGTTACTAAATTCCTGCAAATGAAATGCCGCAGGAATTGTATGTAACGCGAGCAAGCCCATCCAAGCGGGAGCGGGTTCTGAAGGCATTATTTTGTGCATTATAAAGAGTCACATTATGACTCTTTGTTCTCCTTTTGTGTCGAACGATTTTTGTGACTGCGTGCCATAATCCATCAAATTTTTGCATAATACTGTGATAGCATAGGCGCAAAAGGAGTGTATAGGTATGGCTGATTTGAAAAATATCCGGCAGATCGGATCTCCTACGGAAACAGATAAAATATTTATAGAGAACAACGCGTATCAGAGAATACACCGGGAGGAATTTCCGGAGCGGAGAGTATTTGTGCTGATGGGGCATACCGAATGTGCGGCGACAGGGTATTCATCCTATGTGGAGGCGGTCATTCCGGTGTGGGATATCGCATTTTCGCAGGGAATCCCGGTGTGGAACAACCATGTGTGGAATGATGTGTTCGGTGAGGTAAAGCGATCCTTTGAAAATTCGGTCATCATCGGCTGGGCGCTGGATTCCAAAGGGATACCACCACGGCTGACCGCAGAGCTTGAAGCGGTTCACCGCGAACATTTCGGTGGAGCGCATCAGCTGCTCTTTTTGCTCGATTCGATCGAACAGGAAGAATATTTTTATCAGGCACGTGCCGGGCATCTGCGCCAAAAGGAGGGCTTCTACATATATTTTGACAGTGACTGCATCTACAACAACATCATTCCGGAGGAGGTGTGGATGGCAAAGGCGAAGGAGCATGAAGCCCTGCAGCCTGATCCGGAAGAAAAAGTGCAGGGTGACGTGGTTTCCATGCCGCGGGCACGCTACCGCGATATTATAAATGCACAGCAGGCGCAGACACAGCAGGAAAACGGAAGCTGGATCAGCTCAGCGGCGATCATTGCTGCGATCGTGCTTTTGGTGGCGATCGCCGGAACGGCAGTGCGGCAGGGACGGTTTTCCATCGGGGGAATCCAGCAGGCGGTCGAGAGCTTAAGCGAGCGGGTGCATTTACAGGGTAAATCAGAAAACGAAGCCGATACACAGCAGGGCGCTGCGGCGGAAGCCTCGGCAGATGTGCAGAACACGGCGGAACCGGCCGCGGATGAGCAGAATGCAGCCGAGGCTTCGGAGGGGGCACAAAAAGACGCAGGGACGCAGGAGGAGTCGCAGAGCGTGGAGACAATGTTAAGAAATATGGAAGATGCGCAACAGAGCCCGGATATTACAGTGGAGGAAGTGCAGGGCGGCGAGATTGGCAGTAATTAGTATTGCCCAAAGAATCGGGAATGTGGTATTATCTGTCATGTGCAGTATGAAAAAGCACAGGAACAAAACAGGAGGAAGCATCTATGGCGAAGACAAATCGCGAAGGGTTTAAAACCGTTGAAGCCGATTTGGATGAATTGGATGAGAAGATACAAACACACCGGAAGCATATTTTCTATGCAGTCGTGTGGCTGGTAGCAATTATGGTCATTGTGGTTGTCGGACTTGAATTGTGGATGGCTGCCCGCAGCTACGATTCCTATGAGGTGTCAAACAGCATTGAGCGGAGCGACAGCGATGCGGCAAAGTACCTGTCATTTTGTGAAAACATCATAAAATACAGCAACGATGGAATCGTTTATACCGATAAGAATAACGAGCTGATCTGGAACCAAGCATTTGAGATGAACACGCCGCGCATCACCGTATGCGAGAAATATCTGGCGGTTTATGACAAGGGCGGCAGCAATATTTACATCATCAAGAAGGACGGACCACAGAAACAGATCGAGACGACTATGCCGATCGAGACGGTCTGCATCGCAAAGCAGGGAACGGTCGCGGTTCTTATGAAGGATGGAACGACCTCCTACGTCAAATTGTACGACCGCAAGGGAAATGAGCTGGCAAACGGCGTATTTTACGCGGAAAAAGGCGGCATACCAATCGATATAGCGCTTTCCCATGATGCGCAGAAGCTCGCGGTCGATATGGTCAGTGTCATGGACGGCAATGTAAAATCCACGGTTACGTTTTACAATTTCGGATCCGTCGGGCAGAATGAAATCAATAATAATGTGGGTGTATACAGCTATGCAGACACATTGATGCCGGAAATTGAGTATATATCCGATGACCGCATGATCGCGGTGGCGGACAACCAGATAATTTTGTTTACCGGGGATCAGAAGCCGCAGGCGGAGAGCCAGATCTTTTTGCAGGGCGATCTGGAGAGCGTCACTTATGATGATAAATATGTTGCCGTTGTGACACACAATTCGGGAAATGATGTCAGCTATCATATCGCGATATATGATATGAAGGGAAGGCTGATGATGGAGAATGACTCCGAACTTGAGTATTCACAGATTGAGTTTCTGGATAATCACGAGCTTTGCCTGAACAATGATTATTCCTGCGAGCTGTATACCACACATGGAATTTTGCGGTTTTCATACACATTTGACAAAGAGATACATAAGATTATGTCATCCGGCGTAGGACCGAGTTATATATTTATGCTGGATGGAGTGACGGAAGAGGTGCGTTTGCAATGAATTGGTTATTGATAGCAGTAATATTGGTCATAGCTTGGAAAATGGTCGCCGGATACCGGAAGGGTTTCTTAAGAGTGGCATACGCTTTGGTAGAATGGATTCTTGTGCTTGTATTTGTGACATGGGCAAGCCCGTATGTGGCGGATTTTCTTACGAACCATACCGGACTGCCGGCATACATAGAGGCACAGTGCATTGAACGGATGCGGGACTCCGTGAAGGCACAGAGTGAACAGATCGATTCCACAGAGGTGATGGTGCCGATCGAGACCAAGACCGCTGAGCTCGGAGAGAAGCTTAAAGAACTCGGAATTGTTTTGCCGGACAAGATCACGGAAAAGCTGTTTGCAACATCACAGGATAAGATTGATGAAGCAATGTCCACGACCGGGGAGATGACAGACCGGATGTTGGAGGAGAAGGGCGTTTATCAGGCAGTCGCAGAAAAGATCAGCGGGCTTGCGATCAGCGGACTTTCCTATATACTGACACTGATCCTTTCCTTGATCATATTCCGTGCGGTCGGAAGCGGATTGCATCTTGTGAACAAGGTTCCGCTAGTCGGCGGCGTAAATCAGGTGTTTGGTTTTCTGGCAGGCTCCATAGAAGGCTTGATCTGTGTATGGATATTCTTTGCCGTTACGGCAGCTTGCGCGGGAACCGGATGGGGCAAGTTTGTCATTAGTTATATTGAAGAGAATCCGATGCTGGTATGGTTGTATCAGAACAATCTTCTGGTCTCTGTTTTGCTGTCATTTTTGCTGAAATAAAATTTTTTTAAAAAGTTGTTGACAATACCAAAACACCGTGCTATTATAATCAAGCTGACCGCGACGAGCGGTACACAAGCAACACAGAACATTGATAACTGAACAGTGAAAAACCTTGAAAGATTCTAATGAAT
>ERZ1034998.616-NODE-616-length-22553-cov-7.138190_pt1 | contig 22553 bp, 17 predicted proteins | sample MGYA00520621_ERZ1034998 | MGnify/ENA primary metagenome ERZ1034998 (study PRJEB33766, sample SAMN09781748) | gut metagenome | biome: gut microbiome | host: Homo sapiens | place: Madagascar | study: EMG produced TPA metagenomics assembly of the PRJNA485056 data set...
GAATAAAGAAGTATATTTTGTTATAATATTTCAGTGTGAATTATTGCGACATTCGGTTACTTTCGGCAATAATTTTCGCCGGAGGTTATTAAATGGCAGTTAACATTAAAAAAATCGGCAGTGAGGAACTTGAAAAGCAAAAAAAATATTGCCAAAAGGTTTCGTCTTTGCTTGAAAAGAGATATAAAAATCAGGACAAGCCGCTTGCCTGCGTCGTAACATACGGCTGTCAGCAAAATGTTGCCGACAGCGAGCATATCAAGGGCATGCTTGAGGAGATGGGCTACGGCTTTACCGAGGACAGAACTCAGGCAAAACTTGTGATTTTCAACACCTGTGCAGTCAGGGAGCACGCAGAGGACAGAGTTTTCGGAAATGTCGGCGCGCTGAAAAAATACAAACTTCAAAATCCCGATGTTGTGATTGCCCTTTGCGGTTGTATGATGCAACAAAAACATATCGCGGAGAAAATTAAAAAATCGTTTCCGTTTGTCGATCTTGTTTTCGGCACGCATGTTGTTTACAAGGTGCCGGAACTTATCTATGACGCGCTTACAATGCGCAAACGTGTTTTCGAGTTGCCGGATGTTGACGGCGTAATTGCTGAGGGTATTCCCGTTAAGCGTGATAACGACCGCAAGGCGTGGATTCCGATTATGTACGGCTGCAACAACTTTTGCTCATACTGCGTTGTACCTTATGTTCGCGGCAGAGAACGCAGCAGAGAGGCAGCCGATGTCATAAAAGAATTTAAACAGCTTGTTGACGAGGGCTATAAGGAAATTACACTGCTCGGTCAAAATGTTAATTCGTACGGCAAGGAACTTGAGCCGAAGGTGACATTTGCACAACTCCTTCGAATGATAAATGATTTGGACGGCGACTTCAGAGTTCGCTTTATGACGAGCCACCCGAAAGACTGTACCAAGGAGCTTATCGAAACGATGGCAGAGTGCGACAAGGTTGCAACGCATTTGCATCTTCCGTTCCAAAGCGGAAACAACAGAGTGCTCAAGGCGATGAACCGCGGATACACGAGAGAAAAATATCTCGAACTTATTAACTACGCAAAACAGCTTATGGGCGACGAGCTTTCAATAACAAGCGATATTATTGTCGGGTTCCCCGGCGAAACTTATGACGAGTTTTTAGACACCGTTTCGCTTGTTAAGGAAATCAAAGCTACAAGTTTATTCACATTTATTTACTCACCGAGGGTGGGAACACCTGCCGCAAAGATGGACGACCCGATAAGCTACGACGAAAAGTCGAAATGGCTCAGGGAACTTCTTGCCGTGCAGGAGCGAATCTCTGCCGAGCAAATGTCATTGCACAAGGGCAAAACCTTTAAGTGCTTTGTTTTCGGCAAGGGCAAAACAGGTGATAATTATCTTGCCGCGAGGACAGACGGCAATTTGATTATAGAATTTGAAGGCGGCGAAAGGCTCATCGGCACCTTCCAAAACATTAAAGTTACAGAGCCGCTCACCTATGTTATGAAAGGTGAGATAGAAAGGAAATAACAGTATGTCATTAGAAACCGCACTCAGAGAACTCGGAAAAGAGATTCAGGCAGATGAACGCTTTGCAGCTCTTAAAGCAGCGGCTGCCGCTAACGATGCTGACGAAACACTTCAAAATCAGATGCACGAAATGCAGCTCCTCTCACTCCAATATCAGCAGGAGGCTGAAAAGGGCGAGGAGGCTTCTCAAGATAAAATCAAAGAGCTTCAAAATAAATATCAGGACCTTTACAACACCGTTATGGACGGCGAGAATATGAAAAATTATTCTCTTGCCGCTGCCGAGATGGAGCAAATGGCTCAATATATCAGCCAAATGATCGGCTTGTTCTTCGACGGTCAGGATCCCGAAACATGCCAGGTTCCGCCGGCAGATGCAAACTGCACACACGATTGCAGCACTTGCGGCGGCTGCCACTGATTTTAAAAAATCTTCGGCAGGCGGCAATAACAGCGTTGCCTGCCGACGGCTCATTAATTTGAAAGGAGGGCGAATATGGCTAAAAAAGGCGAGCTTTCACCTATGATGCAACAGTATTTTAAGGTGAAAAAGGAATATCCGGGCGTTATATTGTTTTTCAGACTCGGCGATTTTTATGAAATGTTTTTTGACGATGCAAAGGTTGCCTCAAAGGAACTTGACCTCGTGTTGACCGGCAGAGATTGCGGTCAGGAGGAGAGAGCACCTATGTGCGGCGTTCCGTTTCACAGCGCAGACAGCTATATTGCAAAACTTGTGTCGCGAGGCTACAAGGTTGCAATCTGCGAGCAAATGGAGGACCCTGCGGCAGCTAAGGGCATAGTTAAAAGAGATGTTATAAGAGTTATCACACCCGGCACCGTTATCGAAAGCAATATTCTTGAGGACGGCACAAACAACTATCTTTGCTCAATCTGCAAGGGTGCAAACGAAACGGGTATTTGCTTTGCCGATGTTTCGACGGGTGAGTTTCATATCACTGTTGTCGGCAGAGAGGATGAGCAGGAAAAAATAATCAACCAGCTTTCTACATATTCGCCAAAAGAAATTATCACAAATTCCGCCGCCTCCGGACTTGATAAGGTTGAAAGATTTGCAGATAACAGATTTTCGGTTTCGTTTGAAAAGGTTGACGATTCAAAATTCGATTTTGATTACGCAACAAACCTTATCCTCGAAACGATGAAAAGGGACGAAATATCGTCGCTTAATTTGGGACACAGTAAAACGGCAGTTTGCGCACTCGGCGCGGTTATCGACTATCTTCGCGAAACCCAAAAGCGAGATGATATTGAGGCACCGAGCGAGATTGAATATTATGACGGCTCGGATTTTATGGCGCTTGATGTCAGCGCAAGGCGAAATCTTGAGCTTACACGCTCTATGATGACGGGTGACAAAAAACATTCGCTCCTCTGGGTTATCGACAAAACGAAGACGGCACCGGGCAAGCGTATGCTCCGTTCATGGCTTGAAAGACCGCTTGTCAATGTTTCAAAAATCACAAAAAGGCAAAATGCGGTAGGTGAGCTTTTTGACAGCACAATGCTCCGCGACGAAATACGCGGCGCACTTTCGGGAATAAACGATATGGAGCGACTTATGAGCCGAATCGCTTATTCAACCGCAAACGCAAAGGAACTTCGTTCACTGTCGGCAACAATCGGTGCTTTGCCGGTTATAAAAAACAGCCTTTCAACAGTGTCGACGGCAATGCTCAAATCTATCTATGAAAACATTGATTTGCTCGACGATGTAAAAACGCTTATCGAGAGCGCAATTGTTGACGAGCCGCCGTTCAGCGTTCACGAGGGCGGACTCATTAAATCGGGCTACAACGCTGAGATTGACGAACTTAAAGACATTGTTCAGGGCGGCGCAAATCTCCTTGCCGAAATTGAGGCGAGAGAAAAAGAAAAAACGGGAATCCCTAAATTAAGGGTTTCATATAACAAGGTTTTCGGCTACTTTATCGAGGTTACAAACGCCTATAAGGATATGGTACCGCCGGAATATATCAGAAAACAAACACTTACAAACTGCGAGCGCTTTATAACACAGGAACTTAAGGACCTTGAGGGCAAGATGCTCGGAGCGAAAGACAGACTTATCGCTCTCGAATACGATGTGTTCACCGCGGTGCGCAGTCAAATTGCAGGCGAGGTTGAGCGTATTCAGCGCACAGCCAAGGCACTTGCAACGCTTGACAGCCTTGCGTCACTTGCGCAGGTTGCGTTTGAAAACAATTATTGCTGTCCGCAAATCACAACAGACGGTGTGATTGATATTAAGGACGGCAGGCATCCGGTTGTCGAAACTTTGCTTGACGACGCCGTATTTGTTCCGAATGACACATTGCTTGACAAGGACAAAAACAGGTGCGCAATTATTACCGGCCCGAATATGGCAGGTAAATCAACATACATGCGACAAACGGCGCTTATCACACTGCTTGCGCAAATCGGCTCGTTTGTTCCGGCTAAAAGCGCGGAAATTTCGGTTTGCGATGCGATTTTCACAAGAGTCGGCGCATCGGATGACCTTGCAACGGGTCAGTCAACCTTTATGGTCGAGATGAACGAGGTTTCGACAATCCTCAAAAACGCCACCGAAAATTCGCTTATCATTCTTGATGAAATCGGCAGAGGCACATCAACCTTTGACGGCATGAGCATTGCGCGTGCGGTTCTCGAATTTGTCGTTAAGAAAAAGACGCTCGGTGCAAAAACTCTTTTTGCAACACACTATCACGAGCTGACTGCGATGGAGGGTGTGCTCGACGGTGTAAACAACTACTCGATAGCCGTTAAAAAGCGCGGTGACGATATTACATTTTTGCGCAGAATCGTTCACGGCGGCGCAGACCAAAGCTTCGGTATCGAGGTTGCAAAACTTGCAGGTATTCCAAACAGCGTAATCAAGCGAGCAAAAGTAATTTTGAAAGAGCTTGAATCAAATAAAATCGAAATTGAATTTAAAGCCGACGATGCCGTTGTCGAAGAGGACGAAAACGATATTCAGTACAACTTCCAAACAAATTCGACAAACGATATTATCGAGCTTATAAAAACAGTGGATATAAACACATTGACCCCGATTGAGGCAATGCAAACACTTTACGATTTAAAGAAAAAGGCAGAAGAAATTTCGTAGAAAGAGGGTGTAAACCTTGCCTGAAATTAACATATTACCAAAGGAAGTATATCAGCTTATCGCGGCAGGCGAGGTTGTTGAACGCCCTTCCTCCGTCGTTAAGGAAATGATTGAAAACTCCGTTGACGCCGGTGCAACACACATCACGGTTGAAATCAAACACGGCGGTTCAACATACATTCGCATAACGGATGACGGCTGCGGCATTGCGAGAGACCAGGTGAAAAAAGTTTTCATCTCCCACGCGACAAGCAAAATCAAAATGCAGGAGGATTTGAATGCAATCGGCACGCTCGGCTTTCGCGGAGAGGCTATGGCATCAATTTCCGCCGTTTCAAAGGTTGAACTTTTGACAAGAGCCGACGGCGAGCCGAACGGCACACGATATGAGATTGCCGGCGGCGAGGAAAAGGACCTTTCGGACGCAGGATGCCCAAAGGGAACAACGATTGTCGTTCGCGATATTTTCTACAACACTCCTGCACGAATGAAATTTTTGAAAAAGGATGTCACCGAGGGCAACGCAGTTGCGGCGATAGTCGATTCAATGGCAATCAGCCATCCCGAAATTTCGTTTCGATTTATCCGCGACAGCAAGCAAGTGCTTATCACCTCGGGTAACGGTGATTTGAAAAGCACCGCATATTCCGTTTTTGGCAGAGATTTTTCATCGGCGCTTATACCGGTTGATTATTCTGTCAACAATATGCGTGTGACGGGGCTTGTAACAAAGCCGTTTGCATCGAGAAAAAGCAGAGCGATGCAATACTTTTTCATCAACTCACGCCTTGTTAAAAGCAAAACCGCTATGGCGGCGCTTGAGCAGGCTTATAAAAATTCAATTATGGTCGGCAGATTTCCCGGCTGTATCCTTAATATTGAGTGCGACACATCGTTTGTCGATGTCAATGTTCACCCGGCAAAAATTGAGGTGCGATTTGCAAACGAACGCCCTGTTTTTGAACTGATTTATTACGGAGTAAAATCCGCAATACAGGCAGGCGACTCACCGAAAGTTGCCGAGTTTAAGCCGTCAAGGCAGACTCAGCCAACGGCATCGGGTAAGCTTGACTTCTTTATGAAGGAAGAGGACAAGCCAAAGCAAATGACATTTAAACAGCAATCAAATCCCGATTTGTTTTGGAATGTTGCCGCATCTACGCCAAATAAATACAACGAAAATGTTAAGTTCGATAGCGGCAATGCAGAACTTGAAAACTTAAATAATAAACCTGAAACAAAAATTGAAACAAACGATGCCGATGAACCGAATTATTCTCAGCAGTCGGGTGACGGCAAAATCGGCGGCAAATTCCACGGCAGCTTGGGCAGTATTTCTTTTGAAAATGTGGAAAACACAAGTTTGCCGACAGTTCAAAGCGAAGAAACAGAATTGCCGCAGGATAACGGCTCGGCTGACGACGGCGCAGATGCACAGCCCGTCAGCGGCGAGAACGAGCCGAGCATTGCTGAGAAAAACGCACCGACAGCACCCGAAATTCCCGATTTTAAGGTTGTCGGCGAGGCGTTTAAAACATATATCATAGTCGAAATTGACAACGCACTTTATTTTATCGACAAGCACGCCGCTCATGAGCGTATGAATTACGAAAAACTTAAAAGCGGTACGGTTATCAATTCTCAAATTTTGATTTCGCCTGTTGTTGTAAATCTTGCAAAGGATGAATACGGCGCAGTGTGCGAAAATCTTGATTTATACAAAAAATGCGGCTTTGAAATTGAGGATTTCGGCAACAGCTCGGTTATTGTACGCGAGTGTCCGTCAATTCTCGACGGCGAGGATATTAAAGACCTTGTGTGCGAAACAGCCGCAAAGCTTCTTGACGGCAAAACGGATATAACACCCGAGCAGATGGATTGGATTTTTCATTCAACATCGTGCCGTGCCGCAGTTAAAGCAGGCGATTACACATCGCCGTATGAAAGAGAGCTGTTTGTCAAAAAGCTTTTGTCAATGCCGAATATCAGGTATTGTCCGCATGGCAGACCGGTTATGATTAAAATGTCAAAATACGATATTGAAAAACAGTTCGGCAGGGCGTAATATATGAAAAAAACAAAAATTATTTGCGTTGTCGGCGCAACGGCATCGGGCAAAACGGTGCTCGGCGTTGAGCTTGCAAAGGCTGTCGGCGGTGAGATAATATCAGCCGATTCAATGCAGGTTTACAAGGATATGCCGATTGCCACAGCCGCCGCAACCGATGACGAGAAGCAAGGTGTCCCACACTATCTTTTGGAATTTCTCGACAGCGGCGACAGCTTTTCCGTAGCCGAATTTGTCAAACTTGCAAAGGAAAAAATCACGGACATTGCCTCGCGCGGCAAAGTTCCGATTATTGTCGGCGGTACGGGATTGTTTGTTGACAGCCTTGTGCAAAATATCGAGTTTGCCGACATAAGCGCCGACGAGAGTTTGCGTGCCGAGCTGAACGGCAAATCCACGGATGAGCTTTATGCGATGCTTGAAAAAGAGGACCCGACAGCTGCCGCAAATATTCACAAGAACAACAAAAAGCGTGTTATTCGCGCGCTTGAACTTGCAATCGGCGGCACAACAAAAACCGAGCAAAACGATAATTCTCGGCTTGCCGACAATCCCTATGATGCACTTTATATCGGAATTGGTTATAAAAACCGCCGGACATTGTATGACAGAATTAACCGCAGAGTTGATATTATGATTGAAAACGGTTTGCTTGACGAGGCGAAAAAAATGCTTTCGCGCACCGCTACAACGGCAAAGCAGGCTATCGGTCACAAGGAGCTTGCGGCTTATCTTTCGGGCGAAATATCGCTTGATGATGCAACCGAAAATATAAAGCGCGCAACGCGCAGATATGCAAAGCGCCAGCTTACTTGGTTTAGGCGCAACGAAAAAATCAATTGGCTTTATGCCGACGAAATGACGGGCGATGAGCTTGTCAAAACGGCAACAGCCGCCACAAAAGAGTTTTTGAGCAATTAAACTAAACGGCAAAGGAGGTTTAGCTTGATATGACTAAAGCAAAAAGAGAAAATATTGCGATTATTCTTGTTATTATTCTTGTTTTGGGATATGTTTTTTACAAATGCTATTCCGTCACTCATATTGAGCTTGAAACCGAAACCGCTGCTTTAACAACAGTTTATGAAACAGTTGACGCAAAGGCGCTTGTTATAAGACAGGAACACACCTTGTCAAAGGACAAGGTCGGTGTAACCGTTCCGTGTCTTGCCGACGGTGATAAAATCAATGCCGGCGGCAATGTTGCGATGCGCTTTTCAAATGCCGATGACGCCGCAAAATATTCGCAATATTCAAAACTCAATGCGCAGATTGAGTATTACGAAAATCTTGAGTCGCAAACGGTCGGTCAGGCGTCAAGTGTTGAATCAATAAATGATGAAATAGATTTGGATGTCGACGAATATATCCGTGCGTTAAACTCGGGCAGTGCTTCCGATATTTCGCAAACCTCATCGGCAGTCAACGATTGTCTGCTCCGCCGTCAAATGATTATCGGCGAAAAGGTTGACCTTGCGTCAATTGTCGGCGGTTTGCGCAATCAACTCGCCTCATACAGTGTCGCTCCGAATAATTATATAACAACAAAGGAATCGGGCGTTTTTTCAAGCTATACAGATGGCTACGAAAATGTCTTTGATTATTCAAAAATAGAAACAATCACAACAAAGGATATTAATTCCGCGCTTGACAAAATTCAATCCGAGCAAGTTCAAACGGACAATCTCGGCAAACTTATTACGGCGTACGATTGGTATTTTGCAGTTTCGGTTCCTAAGGACCAAGCAAAAAATCTTAAAGAAGGCAGTAAATACGATGTTGTTCTTAAGGACAGCGAGGACGAGGTAATTTCCGTCACCGTTAAATACAACAATCCGACGGATTCAAACGATGATACGGTTGCCGTTGTGCTTGAATGTGACGAAATGACGGCACAGCTCGCGGCGCTCAGAGCGGAAAATATCGAGATTAGGTTCAAATCGTACGAGGGCATCAAGGCTCCGTCCTCCGCACTTCATATAAAGGACGGTAAAAAGGGCGTTTATGTTTTGATTTCAAGCCAGGTCAAGTTCAGGCAGGCGGATATTCTTTATTCAAACAATGACTATGTGCTTTTGTCATATGACGCAAGCGCGTCAAACGGCATTCGCATATATGATAAAATAATTACACAAGGAAAGGATCTTGAGGATGGAAAGGTTTATACTTGATGAAGAACGCGTTAAAAGAACGATTGATAATTATAAGCGAATAAAAAACGATGTTGCCGAAACGGCGATTAAAGCCGGCAGAAGCGAAAACGATGTTCGCCTTATGTGCGTTACAAAAACGGTCGAGGCTGAATACATAAACCCCGTTCTTGATTTGGGCGCAGACCTTATCGGCGAAAACAGAGTTCAGGAATACCTTTCAAAAAGGGACGGTCTTCATCTTGACGGCGTTGAAAAGCATCTTATCGGTCACCTTCAGACAAACAAGGTCAAGCAAATCGTCGGTCAGGTTGATATGATAGAATCGGTCGACTCCGTTCACCTTGCAAAGGAAATCAGCAAGCAGTCGGCAAAAATCGGCGTTACAACCAATGTTTTGGTTGAGGTCAATGTCGGCAAGGAGGAGTCAAAGAGCGGCATTTATATTGAGGGACTTAACGACCTTTTGTGTGAAATCGCACAGATGCCGAATATCAAGATTAAGGGCTTGATGACCATTCCGCCCATTTGCGATGAAAACGAGGTAAGAAAATATTTTTACGAAATGCACAAATCCTTTGTTGACATCAGAGATAAAAAACTTGATAATATAGATATGGAAATTCTTTCAATGGGCATGAGCGGCGATTATGAAGCTGCCGTGCTCGAGGGATCTAATATAGTAAGAGTAGGCTCCGCAATTTTCGGAGCAAGAAAATATTTTTAATTTCGGAGGACGAATATGAGCTTTTTGGACAAGGTAAAGGAAATTATCAGCGATAATGATGAGGACGATTTCGACGATTACTATGACGACGGTGAGGCATTTGAAAAGCCGACACCGAGGCGCGAGCATTCGTTGACCTCCTCTTTTGACAGAGAGGAGAGGGTTGAAAAACCGTCGCGCAGACAAAAGAGCGACAAGGTTGTAAACATTCACACAACGGCACAGCTTCAGGTTGTTCTCGTTAAGCCTGAAAGATATGAGGAGGCTGCCGCAATCGCCGACAACCTTAACGAAAAAAGAACCGTTGTTCTCAATCTTGAAAGCACAAACAGAGATATTGCAAGGCGTTTGCTCGACTTTCTTTCGGGTGTTGCATATGCAAACAACGGTCAAATAAAAAGAGTTGCAAATTCAACATATATCATCACACCTTATAATGTAGATGTTATGGGTGATTTGATTGACGAGCTTGAAAATAACGGAATGTTTATGTAACTTTTTACTGAGGAGAATAAAATATGATAAGTGCAAACGAAATAAGAAACAGACAGATTAAGGTTTCACAGGTCGGATACGATAAGGAGGAGGTAAACATTCTCCTTGACGAGGCTGCCGATACTGTTGACGGTTATGTTGCCGAAAACAGGGAACTTTATCACAAACTTGAAGTTCTTGCCAACAAAATTGAGGAATACCGTGCTGAAGAGGACTCTATCAAATCAGCTCTTATCACCGCTCAAAAAATGGCAGACCAAATTAAGAAAGAATCGGCTCAAGCCGCAGAGGATAAGCAAAAAGCGGTTGATGAAAAAGCGAGAGAAACGATTGACGATGCGAACAAGCACGCTGAAAACACAATGGACCGTGCAAAAAAAGCTCTCGACTCCGCAAAAGCAGAGGCTGAAAGAATTCTTAAACAAGCAAACGAAAAGGCTCAAAGTATTATTGCAGAGAAAACGGCACAGGGCAATGATATTATAGAGAATGCCGAAAAAAAGGCAAATGATGCGATTAACTCCGCAAAAATAGTCGCTCAAAACATTCTTGACCAATCAAGAGAGATTTCAAACGACCTTGTTCAAAAATCAAAGGAGGAGAAGGAGGCTTACGACCTTCTTGTTCAGTCACTTAAGAGCGATGCGGAAAAATTCATCGGCAGTATTAAGTCTCTTTACAGCGAGCAACTCGAGGTGCTCAATGCCGCAAATCTCGAAACTTCCGATGATGATATTGAAAAAAAGGTCGACGATATAAACGATATTCACGACGAAGTAAAAAATCTTGTTTCCGAAATCGGAGAGATGGAAAGCGCGATTCCCGAAAAAATTCATATTGAAAAAGAGGAAGAACCGCCCGTATCACACGAAAATGTTGTGATTACGACGGATGATGACGAGAACGAGCAAATCGACGAATTTCAACAAGAGGACGAACCGAGCGACGAGCCTCAAAACGAAACTGACGATGAAGAAAACGAAATTTCATCCGAAAGTGACGAGGATGAGGACGATTCCGTAATCGACGATATTATTTCGGATATTAACGCCGAGAAGAATGCAAAAGAAAATGACGATGTCGATTTTTCGCTTGTTGACGAAAGTGAGGATATGCCCGACCCGATGGCGGCTGTCGAGGCGTTCAACAGCGATACTGTTACACCGATTGATGACAACGACGCACCGACAATTCCCGAAATCACAGATGACGATGAGGATGAAAAATCACTTTTTGATGATGAGACACAGCTCCCGTTTGAAAACTATTTCAATGTAAATCGTGAGGATGTTCACGGAGACAGAACACAAACCATTTCACTCACCGCTCCCGATGAAGATGAGGACGAGGACGATGAGCCTAAATTCAAAGGCTTTTTCAAAAAGAAGAAATAATACATAAAACAATAATCTAAGGAGAACAGATTAATGGATTATAATAAAACATTAAATTTACCGAAAACAGAATTTCCTATGAGAGCGTCGCTCCCTCAAAGAGAGCCGGAGTTTCTCAAAGGATGGGAAAAACGCAAGCTTTATAATCAGCTTATGGAGCATAACGAGGGCAAGCCGCTTTTCGTATTGCATGACGGACCTCCGTATGCAAACGGCTCAATTCATATCGGCCATGCACTCAATAAAACATTAAAGGATTTTATCGTTCGTTATAAGAATATGACAGGATTCAAGTCGCCTTATGTTCCCGGTTGGGATACTCACGGCTTGCCGACAGAACTTGCCGCAAGAAAAAAGGCAGGCATCACCGCAGAGTCAAATATCTCAGATTTGGAGCTTCGCAAAATCTGCCGCGACACAGCGCTCGGTTTTGTTGATATTCAAAGAGAGGGCTTTAAAAGGCTCGGCGTTATGGCAGAGTGGGATCATCCTTATATCACACTCCAAAAGGAATTTGAGCAGGAGCAAATCAAAGTTTTTGCACAAATGGCTTCAAAGGGTTATATCTATAAGGGATTAAAGCCTGTATATTGGTGCCCCGATTGTAAAACAGCTCTTGCAGAGGCAGAAATCGAGTATGCCGAGGACCCTTGCCATTCAATTTATGTTAAATTCAAGGTTACCGATGATATGGGCAAACTTGCGGCACTCGGTGCGGAACTTGACAAAACATATTTTGTAATTTGGACAACAACAACTTGGACCCTCCCCGCAAATGTCGCAATTTGCGTAGGTCCTAACTATGAATATTCTGTATTAAAGGCAAACGGCGAGTATTATGTAATGGCTACCGACCTTGCTCCCGAGGCAATGGCAGACGCAGGCATTACCGATTACGAAACTGTCGGCATCATCAAGGGCAGTGAACTTGAATATATGAAAACCGCTCATCCGTTTATCGACAGAACATCGCTTGTTATTGTCGGCGACCATGTTACTCTCGAAAGCGGTACCGGTTGTGTTCATACTGCTCCCGGCCACGGTGTTGACGACTTTGTTGTTTGCAGAAAATACCCCGAAATTCCGATTGTTGTGCCTGTTGACGAAAACGGCGTTCTCACTGAGGAAGCAGGTCAGTTCGCAGGTCTTACAACCGATGAGGCAAACAAGCCGATTGCAGAGCATCTTGAAAAGCTCGGCGCACTTTTTGCACTCAAAAAAATTAAACACCAATATCCGCACTGTTGGAGATGCCACAAGCCGATTATCTTCAGAGCAACAAGCCAATGGTTCTGCTCTGTTGATGATTTCAAGGATGCGGCAGTTAAAGCGGCAGAGGATGTTAAATGGTATCCCGAGTGGGGCAAGGACAGACTTCAGTCAATGGTTGTTGAGCGTGCCGACTGGTGTATTTCCCGTCAGAGAAAATGGGGCGTTCCAATCCCTGTTGTATATTGTAAGGAGTGCGGCAAGGAAATCATTGATGACGGCATAATGCAAAAAGTATCCGATATTTTCGGTGAGGAAGGCTCAGACGCTTGGTTTGCACATGATGCCGAATACTTCCTTCCGGAGGGATTCGAGTGTCCTCACTGCCACAAGGCAAACGGATTTGAAAAAGAAACCGATATTATGGATGTTTGGTTTGACTCAGGTTCATCGCATGCCGCTGTTCTTAAAAACAGAGATTATCTCAAGTGGCCGGCAGATGTTTATCTTGAGGGCGCAGATCAATACAGAGGATGGTTCCAATCATCACTTCTTACCTCGGTTGCAGCAGGCAACAGAGCGCCGTACGAGCAGATTATCACTCACGGCTGGACTGTTGACGGCGAGGGCAGAAAAATGTCGAAATCTCTCGGCAACGGTATCGCTCCGCAGGAGATTATTGATAAATACGGCGCAGATATTCTTCGTCTTTGGGTTGCAAGTGCCGATTATCACGCAGATATTCGTATCAGCCCCGAAATTCTTAAACAAATTTCGGATAACTACAGAAAAATCAGAAACACCGCGAGATATTGTCTCGGCAACCTTTATGATTTTGACCCCGATAAGGATATGGTTGCAAACGAGGACCTCGAGGAACTCGATAAGTACGCTCTTATGAAACTTGACGAAGTTATTAGGACTGCGCGCGCGGGTTATGACGAGTATGAGTATCACACAACGGCTCACGCACTTCATAATTTCTGCGTTGTTGATATGTCAAACTTCTATTTCGATGTATTGAAAAACAGACTTTATACAACCGCTCCCGACTCAAAGTCGAGAAGAGCCGCTCAAACAGTTCTTTACAAGGTACTTGACGCGCTCACACTCGTGCTTACTCCTATTCTTGCATTCACATGCGACGAAATTTGGAGCACAATGAAACACGATAAGTCAAAGAATACTGAGTCACCGCTCTTCAACGATATTCCGAACGCCGATTATATCGGAGCAGACGAGGAATTTATCGCAAAGTGGGACAGAATTCACGAAATCAGAACAGATGTTCAAAAAGCGCTTGAGCTTGCAAGAGGTCAAAAGGTAATCGGTAAGCCGCTTGAGGCAAAGGTTACACTTTATGCGGACGGCGAGCTTGCATCGTTCCTTGAAAGTGTAAAGGCTCAACTTCCTGAAATCTTCATCACCTCCGCTGTTGAAATCGCAAACGGCGAGGGCGAGGTTAAGGGTGATGTTCAAGGTCTTTCAATCAGCGTTTCAAACGCAGAGGGCGAAAAGTGCGAGCGTTGCTGGAAATTCTCAACAACAGTCGGCACAAATTCGGCTCATCCTACTCTTTGCAAGGAATGTGCAGAGGTTATGGCTCAATTAGGATTATAACTTATAATATAAAAATTAAAGGGACAGTAATGTTGCTGTCCCTTTAATTGAAATCGGGTATAATATGCATAGAAAAAAACATATTTCATGCGGCATAATGATTATTTTGATTGTTGCATTTGACCAAATAACTAAATATTTTGCTGAAAAAAATTTGGCAGGCGGCAAAATCGTTTCGTTTTTACCCGGTTTTGTTCAGTTTCGCTACGCTCAAAACACAGGCATGGCGTTTTCAATGCTCAGCGGCGCAAGGTGGGTTTTTGTTGTTATAACAATTATCGTTTGCGGCGGCGTGATGTGGTTTCTTTTCTCAAACCGCGCAAAAAACCTTTGGCTTTATTGGAGCCTCGGCGTTGTGTTAGCCGGCGGAATCGGCAACCTTATCGACAGAGCACGCTTTGGTTATGTTGTCGATTTTATCGAGCCGACATTTGTCAATTTCGCCGTGTTTAACATAGCCGACTGTGCCGTAACCTGCGGCGCGGCGGTGCTTGTTGTTTATCTTTTAATCGATGCCTTTAAAAAGGATAAGCGTGACGGCGATGAGTGAAACATATAATTTAACTGTTGACGAAAGCAATGCCGCAGAGCGCCTTGATAAAATAGTAGTCGATTTGACAGGAGGTATTACGCGCTCCGCCGCTCAAAGGCTCGTTGATGAGGGCAATGTTACCGTCAACGGAGAAACGAAAAACAAAAACTATAAATGCAGGCTCGGCGACGAAATCGGTGTAACCGTACCCGATGCCGTGCCGCTTGAGACAAAGGCGGAAAATATTCCGCTTGATATTGTGTATGAGGACGACGATTTGCTCGTTGTCAATAAGCCGAAAGGTATGGTTGTTCACCCAGCCAACGGAAATTGGGACGGCACGCTTGTCAATGCGCTTTTGTATCACTGCCGCGACAGCCTTTCCGGCATAAACGGAGTGATTCGCCCGGGCATTGTTCACAGAATAGACAAGGATACTTCCGGACTTTTGATAGTTGCGAAAAACGATTTTTCGCATTTGAGACTTGCCGAGCAAATTAAGGAGCACTCTTTTTCAAGAGCGTATGAAGCGGTTACTTACGGCAACATTAAAGAGGACAGCCTGACCGTTAACAAGCCTATCGGCAGAAACCCGAAAGACAGAAAGAAAATGGCTGTCACAGACAAAAATTCCAAGCCGGCGATAACACACATAAGCGTGATTCACCGCTACGGCGATTTTACACACATTCGGTGTGAACTTGAAACAGGGCGCACACATCAAATCAGAGTTCATACGGCAAGCATCGGTCATCCGATAGCGGGGGATTCGGTTTACGGACCGAAAAAGGTTATAACCGAGCTTAACGGTCAGTGCTTGCACGCAAAGCATATCGGCTTTGTGCATCCGCGAAGCGGCGAGTGGCTCGAGTTTGAGGCAGACTTGCCCGAATATTTTACAAAATTTTTATCTAAACTGAATAATAAACAAACTCTGTAATGATAAAAAATGAGGGCAAATCGAGTTTTGCGGTCTACAAATTTTGCCTTCGGAGGAGAACAATGGAAAAAACTTTTGAAAACTGGCTTGTTGTGTCGGACATCGACGGAACACTTAACAATAAAATAAGAAAGCTCCCAAAAAGGAATTACAACGCTATTAAAGAGTTCACCGACCGCGGCGGAAATTTCACCCTTGCGTCGGGCAGGCTTCAGTCAAGCCTTGAGAGAAATTACAACAGAATAACGCCGAATCAGCCGGCAATTGTTCTAAACGGTGCGGGAATATATGATTTCAACAAGCGTGAGATGCTTTGGCGCAGTACAATAGGACCAAAGGGCAGAGCGTTTGTAAAGCGTATTTCCGAGGAGTTTGACGAGATATTCAAAAGAGTTGATATAGGCATTTATTTTGACGATTATGTTTATGTTGTGAAAAGCGGCTTGCTTTCAAAAAGTACAATGTATTTTGACAAGGCAAATTACGAATATGTCAAATCCATTGACGATGTGCCCCGGGAGGGCTGGATGAAAGTCATTTTTTGGTCTAATCCTTTTACAATTGATAAATTGAGAAGCGTTATTTCAAAAATGGAAAATCCCGACGCTAATTTTATGTCGTCCTCGATTTTGACACTTGAAATGCTCCAAAAGGATACTCACAAGGGCGTCGGCATTATGAAACTTGCCGATATGCTCGGTATTGAAAAAAGCCATGTTGCCGCAATCGGTGACTATTACAACGATTGGGATATGCTTAAAACAGTCGGTTTGCCTGCCTGTGCAGGTCAGGCACCGTCGTCTATACATAAAATTTGTAAATTTGAGGCCTGCCACTGCAACAAAGGCTGTGTTGCCGATTTGCTTGATTATATAATGAGCGGCAGAGCCGATGAAGATATAGCAAAGGGGATCATATAAATGCTTACATTGGGTGCTCATCTTTCCGCGTCAAAGGGATTTTGTGATATGTATAATGTTGCGCTTTCAATCGGCGCTAATACATTTCAATTTTTTACACGCAATCCGCGCGGCGGCAAAGCAAAGCCGATTGATGAAAACGATATAAACAAATTCATTTCACTGCGTGACGCAAATGTCGATTTCGGCACGATTCTTGCTCACGCACCGTACACGCTCAATTGTTGCAGTGCAAAGCCCGAGGTTAGGCAGTTTGCGCTTGATACATTCAAGGATGATATTGTGCGTATGGAGTATATTCCGCACCAGCTTTATAATTTTCACCCCGGCTCGCATGTCGGTCAGGGAGAGGAAAAAGGAATTGAGCTTATATGCGAAACGCTCAATCAAGTCCTTTATCCCGAAATGACTACAACCGTTTTACTTGAAACCATGGCAGGCAAAGGCTCGGAGATGGGCAAAACTTTTGAGGAATTGCGTGCAATAATCGACGGTGTTGACTGTCCCGAGAAGCTCGGCGTTTGCCTTGACACATGCCATGTCAGCGACGGTGGATATGATATTGAAACCAATCTTGACGGTGTGATTGACGAGTTTGACCGTGTAATCGGTTTGGATAGGCTCAGGGCACTCCACCTCAACGATTCAAAAAATCCGCTTGGTGCGCATAAGGACAGACACGAAAAAATCGGCGAGGGATATATAGGCACAAAAACATTTGAAAACATCGTTAATCACCCGATTTTGAAAAAACTGCCTATGTTCCTTGAAACGCCGAACGAGCTTGACGGTTATGCAAAGGAAATAGCACTTTTAAGGTCGCTTGAAAAATAAGGAGATGTCATTATGAATGTCAGACGCGCTCAAATCAATGATATTGAGCAGATTGAAAAATTGCTTTATCAAGTGCAAAAAGTCCATTCCGACAAGCGACCCGATTTGTTTATTCCGGGTCAAAAGAAATACACCGCCGAAGATTTGATTCAAATTATGCCGAACGATGAAAGACCGATTTTTGTAGCCGATGAAAACGGCGTTGTTTTAGGCTATGCGTTTTGTGTTTTTCAACATAACGGGAGCAACTCAATGCAGACATTCGACACGCTTTATATCGACGATTTATGTGTTGACGAAAATGCGAGAGGCAAAAAGGTTGGCTCTGCGATTTATAACTATGTTGTCGATTTTGCCAAAAAGTCGGGCTGTTATAATCTTACGCTTAATGTTTGGGCGTGCAATGAGAATGCACAGAAATTCTATAAAAAATGCGGACTCAAAGTTCAAAAATACGGTATGGAAACAATTTTATAATCGGATTTTATGCCCTTGGATTATCACTGACCGAGGGCTTTTTCCTTTATTTTGAGACTGTCTTTACCGGTTCTTTACTTTTTCTTTCTTTTCTTTTTGAATGTTTGTGGTTTAATAATGTCAAGGAGGCAATGATATGTATAATGTTCTTGTGTGCGACGATGACAAGGCAATTCTTGAATCAATAAGGATTTATCTCGACAACGAGGGATACAATGTTATCACCGCGAGCGATGGCGCTCAGGCGCTTGAAAAAATTGAAGGCAACGATATTCACTGCGTTGTGCTTGATATTATGATGCCGCGCCTTGACGGTTTAAAGGCTACTCTCAAAATCAGAGAAAAACATAATTTTCCGATAATTTTGCTTTCGGCAAAGAGCGAAGACACTGACAAGATAACAGGCCTCGGCTTCGGTGCGGATGATTATGTTACAAAGCCGTTCAATCCGCTTGAACTTGTCGCAAGGGTAAAATCCCAAATCAGGCGCTATGTCAATTTCGGCAGCCTCAGTATCACAAAATCACAGCTTGTCACCGGCGGTCTTGTGCTCGACACCGACGCAAAAGCGCTGTTTGTTGACGGCGAGCCTGTCAAGGTTACACCCATTGAATATAAGATAATGGAATATCTTATGAAGAATATGGGCAGGGTGCTCTCCTCGTCGCAGATTTACGAAGCGGTGTGGAACGAGCCGTCGTTCACAAGCGAAAAAACAGTAACCGTACATATCAGAAACATAAGAGAAAAAATCGAAATCAACCCTAAAGACCCAAAATATATAAAGGTGGTGTACGGCCTTGGATACAAATGCGAAAAAATATAAATATTCACTTTTCAATAAAACCGTTTGCGTTGTGATTTGCGTTGTCAGTGCGCTGATTGCATGCTTTTTGTCAGGCTCGATTGCGCTGACTGTTGCGAATAACAACAAAAACACTTCGGTTTACGATAATTATATCGAAACAAAAACCGCGCGTGAGCATATCGTCGCAGGTTTGCAAAATGCTGTGTATAACGCTGTGAATTTCAACAGCGACTCGCATAAAAACGAGCTTATTGCGCAAAAAGCTGTCGCTTGCAATTCGGTTTACAACGAAATTATGAGCCAATACCGTGACTATGTTTCTTCGGATTATGATGCCGCCTCGTTTTCAACCTCCGGTGTAACATATGCAGTTCAAGGTGCCGGAACAAGTGACTTTTCCTACGATTTTAATCAAGGCGACGATATAGACAAATTGTATGATTCAATTGCCGCCGCATATGATAAATATGTTGACTCGGACACGAGTTCTTATGAAGAATCGCTCAATTCCGACGCTCAAAGTTTGGCAAAAGCGCAGGGTATTGTGTATATAATCGCAAATCCGTCAACAAAATTTTCGGATACATATGAAGATGCAACTGTTGAAAAAATCAAATCAAGCAAAAAGTATATTATCATCAAAAACGGCGTTGCAAATGTTAAAGGCTTGTCGGACGAAACTAAAAAATACATTATGCAAGCCGATTATTTCAAAAACAAAAACTATGTTCTTTACGCCTCAATTGACGAGGACGGCGCAAACTATCTCACAACCTATCGCGATTTTTATTATTTTGCAAAGGGAATAAATGACAATATTTATTTGCTCGGTTTGATTGATGTGTTGATGGTCGTTTTGTCGATAGCTGCGGCGTTTTATTACTACCAAATCACCGGCAGAAAAAGGGAGAACGGTGCGGTTAAACTTTGGTTTATTGACTGGATTCCGTTTGAAATTCAGATTGCTCTCACCGGCGGAATAATCGCAGGCGCAATATATCTGATGTTCCTTGTTGAATACGGATTTATTCTTATCGCACTCGCCTTTATGGCGGCATGTCTGGCGATTTGGATAGCGCTTTTCCTGTTCACAACATCGTTTGCACGCTATGTTCACAGCGACAAAAAGTTCTACAAGCATCTGCTTTTCTTTTGGATTTTCTACGGAATTTATGTTGCAGCAAAGCAGATTGTTGCGCTTTTCAAAAAAGCGGCAAGGCTGTTCGATTTCAAGCCGAAGGCGTTTAAGAAAAATATAGTTTTGGCGATTGCGCTTTACACGGTGATTAATATTGTCATTGCGGCGGCAATCATTATTATTGGCAGTGCCACGGATTCTCCGCGGCTTGCACTTTTGCTTGGCGCAGTTGATGCAGTGATTAATTTTGCGTTCATTGTTGCCGTTGCAGCAAATGCTGTTGAATATTTCAAATTGCTCGACAGAATCATTGATTTGAGCGCACAGCATACAGATATTGACCTTGAGGTTGAAAGTCTGCCGCAATCGCTCGGAATTTTAGCGGAAAGCATGAAATATACCAACAACGAGCTTGAAAATGCTATCGCAAAGGCGGTTAAGGACGAGCGCCTGCGTGCGGAGCTTATCACAAACGTTTCGCACGATTTAAAAACTCCGCTCACCTCAATCATTACATATGTTGACCTCCTCCAAAAGTGCGATATTAATGACGAAAGGGCAAAGGAGTATATCGCCGTTCTCGATGAAAAGGGCGCAAAGCTGAAACGCTTGATTGATGATTTAATTGAGGCGTCAAAGGTCACAAGCGGCAATGTAACCGTTCACCTTGCACCGATGAATTTGTCCGAACTTTGTCTGCAATCAACTGTTGATGTTCAGCAGGATTTTGAAAATGCAAACCTTTCGCTTGTTGTCAAGCAGGGCGACAAGCCTGTTAATGTTATTGCAGACGGTGCAAAAACTTTCCGCGTGATTGAAAACCTGCTTTCGAATGCACGCAAATACAGCGCAAAAGGCTCGCGTGTTTATGTCAGCGTTTATCAAGAGGGCACAAATGGTGTGTTTGAGATTAAAAACATTTCGGCAAAGCCGCTTGATATTACGCCCGAGGAGCTGACCGAGCGCTTTGTCCGCGGCGATAAATCGCGAAATCAAGACGGCAACGGTCTTGGACTTTCAATTGCAAAAGAGCTTTGCAAAGTGCAAAACGGCAAACTTGATATTTCAATCGACGGCGACCTTTTCAAAGCAAAGGTGATTTTCAATACCGCCGATATTTGAAGCAAATAACAAAACGGGCAGACAATTCGCTTGTCTGCTCGTTTTTGTGTTGTATTAAAGATAATCGCTTTCTGCGGCGTTACAGAAAAAATCAAGCGTATAGAAAATAAAGGAGCATGTTGCGAGAATAATCAAATTTTCTTTACAGCTATAACCGAAAATGTTATTATTAATAAAAGTAATGTTAATAAATATTTGAAAACCGATTTGCAATTACTTGTAAATAATAAATAGACGGCGCGAATAAAAAAGGAGATAAAATATGAAAATTAAATTATCAAATCCGAACGAATACAGCGAGGAAATAAAAGCATTTAAAACCGCAAAATACATTGAGGACAAGGTAAATCTTGCAGACAGTTTTTTTGATTATTACGAAAGCTACACGCCTGAGGAGATTGCCGAATGTGTGGAATATCTCGGCGGCGATAAGTATTATTACGAAATCGACGACGATGAGGCAAAAAGAGTGCTTTCAAAGCCATATGAACAAATGACTCGTCTTGAGGTCGAAATTTGGTTTTTGTTAACCGAACAACAGTGCCCTGAAGGTGATGACGGCACATATATTGCAGAAAAAACAGACGAACTTTTGAAAAATCAGGAGTTTTTAAAATACAGAAAAGACAAAATCAATGTACATGATTTTTATTATTTTTATCCGGCTGATGAAAGCGGCGACTATTGGAAAGGAAACACGCCAAAAGAGCTGATTGATGATTTTAAAGAGCAAACACTCAGTGTATTGAGAAATTGCATTGACAAATATTTCCCGATAATTGTTGATGCATTTGATTAAAAATTAAAACAAAAAAACAAGCAAAATTTTGCAATATGCGAGTGCAGAGAGCAAGGGATTTTTTCGGCATACTGCCGTATGCCTTCGCGTCGCGATGCTCCTTGACCGCGTCGGCAAAAACAGTCCGCAGGACTGTTTTCTTCCGCAGGCGAGCCTGCTCCCTCCTTGTTCGAATCCCTTGCAAATAAAAAATAAAAAAGCCATACCTTGCGGTACAGCTTTTTCATTTTTTGGCGGAGAGCAAGGGATTCGAACCCTCGAACAGGTTATAGCCCGTTACACGATTTCCAATCGTGCTCCTTCGGCCAGCTCGGACAACTCTCCGTATTGCTTTGTTATTATACATTATTATAATATAAATTGCAAGTATAAATATTTTGTGTTATAATATAAAAATGAAAAATCCGCGGTGCATGTTGCCGCATTTGTTCAAGGAGATAATATGAAAGCTATCAACAAATCAAATTTGCCGAAAATCATTATACTTGCAGTGCTCGCGCTCATTATTGCTTTGTCGGGCGGTGCTGGTATTTATTTTACAACACAATATTCGACCCAAAAGCAAGCCTATACCTCGAACACACAACAGGCTGAAAAGCTCAAAATCAATGTTAGCAACAATAGTCCAAACAATGCCCAAATCAACGCTATTATTAAAAATGTT
>ERZ1034998.620-NODE-620-length-22448-cov-52.020676_pt1 | contig 22448 bp, 23 predicted proteins | sample MGYA00520621_ERZ1034998 | MGnify/ENA primary metagenome ERZ1034998 (study PRJEB33766, sample SAMN09781748) | gut metagenome | biome: gut microbiome | host: Homo sapiens | place: Madagascar | study: EMG produced TPA metagenomics assembly of the PRJNA485056 data...
AAAATATATTTTATGCCTCATATTTTTGTGAATAAATACTAATTGATTTTTCCAGAACCATTGACATACCGGTATACCCGTGTTAAAATTTTATAAAACTTAGGAAGGTAACTTTGCTATAAATATAGTTTTTTGAAATATTTTTTTAGGGGAAAATAATATGATAGCTTCAAATAATCTTAAAGAAACAGCTTATGAACATGTAAAAAAAATGATATTAAATAATGAGCTGGAAGAAGGCTGTGTATATTCAGAAAGAAAAATATGCTCTGATATAGGTGTATCGCGTACACCTTTTCACTCTGCGCTTCAGCAGCTTGAATCCGAAGGATATATAGATATTCTGCCTAGCCGTGGCTTTGCCTTGCATCAGATGAGCGAACAGGATATTGAGGAGACCTTCGAGATACGTTCTGCAATCGAATTTTTCTGCATATACACCTTGACCGAGGATTATAAGAATAACGTTCAAAAAAGCAGGGAAACCATTGATGAGCTTGAGTTTTTATTAGAGAAGCAGAAAAAAATTTTTGATACTACTGCGGATATAAAGGAATTTGTGAAATATGATTTCAAATTTCATGAGACTATCGTCGCCTACAATAAAAATGCAACCTTTAATGCAATATATAAAACTCATACTTATAAAATTCAGAATCTTGCTTGCAAATCCTTAGCCCACGAAGGTCGAATGAAAAATACCATTGAAGAGCATCAGGCTATATTATCTGCTGTTATGCGTGACGACAGTGCCGATTTGTGCGAGATAACAATGCGTCACTTCAATACACCAAAATACATCAATCTGCAGGATATATAATTAACTTTGGATATAATTTTTACAATAAAAGCGGTTTCAGGACGAAATGTCTTGAAACCGCTTTTAAAAAGTTAAATCACCTCATTTAGTACTTCCTCAATCTCGCTCTTTGCTGCCTTTACAGAGCCCTGCACCATAACCGGCTTACCGCCGCCTCTGGCGCCCAGCTTGTTCCTAAGCGCTGCGGCAACTGTATTGCAGTCTGCATTCTTGCTTCCGATAATAAAGCTATAGCCCTCTTCATCATTTCCCATAAAAAATGCACTAAAGCCACTGTATTTCTCCACAAGAGCATTGACGCAATTTCTTGCTGTATTTGTATCAATGCCGTCCTCAAACAATACTGCATTGTCCGTATCAGTAGGAAGCTCTGCTACCTTATAATCCAAAAGCGCTGACTTTGCAGTGCCAAGCTCTGACTTAAGCGACTGGTTTACTGCCTTAAGCTTTGTGACGTTATCCACAATAGCTTCCTGATTTGTGGTAAATATCCCCATAAGCTCTGAGATAATGTCGCACTTTTGTCTGAAAGCCTCTAATGCCCTGAAGCCACAAAGGATGCTGACTCTGACGCCGCCCTTGTAGTTCTGATAATTCATAACCTTAAGCATGCCTATCTCGCCGGTGCGCTTCACATGCGGCGCACAACATGCACACACATCATATCCCGGCACTGTCACTATTCTGACCTGTCCTTCAATCTCGATTTTACTTCTGTACTCCAGCTGCGCAAGCTCATCCCTTGACGGATATGTAACCTCTATCGGAATATTTTTTGAGATGGCCACATTTACCTCATGCTCCACCTCTGCTATATCCTCCGGTGAAATCACTCCACTGAAATCCATTGTCACTACAGAATCACTCAGATGAAAGCCCACATTCTCAAATCCAAATCTGCTATGGACAATTCCCGAAAAAATGTGCTCTCCACTGTGCTGCTGCATGTTGTAAAAACGATGCTGCCAGTCTATTTTGCCCTGTACATGGACTCCTGCTGCAAGCTCAGCTTTCTCCGGCTCAAATTCACTTCCTGCGATTTGCTTACCAGCTTCCTTTTCTGTCTCGCAGCATTCGCCTGCGGAGGTCTCCACAGTATGTGTAATGACGCCATTCTTAATCTGCACATCAACAACCCTGTAGCCACCAAGTATTCCCATGTCCGGGCTCTGTCCGCCCTCCTCCGGGAAAAATAAAGTCTGATTTAATATTATATCAAAGTGCTTATCATCAGCCTTGTTCGGCTCGCATGATATAATATCTGCCTCAAACTCTGTGGCATATGCATCTCTGTCGTAAAGTTTAATTGTTTCTGTCATGCTCATACTGCTTGTTCCTCTCGTTTCATATTCTTACGCTTCATATTCTTACGCATCATAGCTATGTCCTATTATAGCGCATTAATAATTCATATGAAACCCCTAAATCTGGTTTCCCACAATCCTGTAGTATGCTCTCGAAGTAATCTTGAAAACAATATAGTATATAGCCACAAACACCAAAAACGTAGCAGTCAAGCAGATTACAATTAACTTAATATCCGTAAGATTGAACATGACAAGCAGTCTGCGAAGCAGAGGAAATGCTGCTGCAAGATGACACGCTGCAAGCATAATCGGCAGGAAAAAAACCATACGCACCTGTGAAGTAATGGATTTCTTCACCTCGTCATTGCTCATGCCCACCTTCTCCATAATCTCATAGCGTGCTTTATCATCATAGCCTTCTGAAATCTGCTTGTAAAAAATAATCATCACAGTAACCATAAGAAACATCGTTCCAAGGAATATTCCGATAAAGAACAATCCTCCGTACAGCACATAGATTTGTTCTCTGTTCGCATCACGGCTTTCCTCATAGCAGCCATATTTGTCAGAATCAGAAGGATTCTCTCTAAAATAGCTGTCGAGTGCCTGTGAAGCGGCTATCTTTTCCTCAGTGCTGCCATCCAGAGTGTAATCAATCTGATTGTTTAACATAGTCGGTACACTATCATCGCCAAGCGAACTGTTCAGATTAAATATCTCTGTAAGAGTTGACTTGCTGTCCACCACAACGTAGTACACGCCACTATACATAGATGACATATAGCTATCCTTATTCACAGCAGTTTTTTCTGCTGCAGCCACCTTAAACTCTCTACCCAAAAGATTAATTATATCATCATTAAACTTTTCAGTTCCATAAACAGCAACCGAACCGGCATCGAGCTTTGGTATTTTATTGTTTAACCTATCCTGCAAGCCGGGCTCAATCTTTTCGATTTCGGCTCTTGTGACAAAATACAGCAGGGCAATATCATTGTTGTAGTTTAAAACCGGCTTAAACTCCGCCCCATCTCTGTACACAGTCCAGATAAAATATGTGTAGCTTTTGCTTTCCTTAATATCACAGCCACTGCCATCGATTATCTTATCTGACTCTGCCTCTGCCTCTTTCATAGCATCATCCAGGTTAAGCTCTGCAGGTATTTCCTTATACCAGCTATATACGCTGATATCCGCAGGATATCTCTGCCTAAGCTCGCCCTCCATGCCCGCATACATGCTCACGGTTGTGGAAACAACCACCAGCACCATGGTTGAAAGCACGCATATACTCGCTAGTCCGCCCGCATTCTGCTTCATTCTGTAAATCATTCCTGAAACCGCCGCAAAATGCTTTTTATTATAGTAAAACTTCTTGTTTTTCCTGAGTGCCTTAAGTATTACAATACTTCCTGAAATAAATAAAAGATACGTTCCGATGATGACAAGCAGCACTGCGACAAAGAACAGTGAAAGTACCTGAAGAGGGCTCTTTGTGGTAATCGCAATATAATATCCCCCGGCAAGACAGCCTAGTCCGATTATAGCGATAAGCCATTTGCTCTTCGGCTCTTTCTCACCGACATTGCCACCGCGAAGCAACTCTATCGGATTAGCTAGCTTCACCTGCATCAGGTTATAGATGAGAGTAAGAAAATACAGCACTCCAAAAATAAGTATTGTATTTACGACAGCGCCAGTAGATACCGTGAAATTAATTTGCGCTTTAATATTTATAATTCTATAAAGAAACATAATCATCAGCTTAGAAAATAAAATACCGGCTATAATTCCGGATACTATTGCTGCGAGTGCTACGGTAAGTGTCTCAATTATCAAAACTCTCGCGATATGACGTTTTTCCATGCCAAGAATATTGTATATTCCTACCTCTTTCTTGCGCCTTTTGATGATAAAGCTGTTTGTATAAAATAGAAATATATATGAAAAAACCGCTATTGTTCCGCATCCAAGCCCCATTATCGACGCCAGTGCATCCGCACCCGGCACCTTGCCAAGTCCCTTTGAGTTGTTTAAAAACATCATCACATAAAACATGGCTATCATGACCATTCCCGATATAATGTAAGGCATATAGAGCGTCTTATTATTTTTTATATTTGTAAATGCCAGCCTGCTATATATTTTATTCATGCTTCTCACCACCTGTCGTAATCAGCATAAGTGCATCCTGAATCTTCACATAGAGCTCATCATTTGTAAGATTGCCACGGTAAATCTGATGAAACACCTGACCGTCTTTTATGAAAAGCACCCTGTTGGCATGACTTGCTGCCTTTGTGCTGTGTGTCACCATGAGAATGGTCTGTCCGTCCTCGTTTATCCTGTTGAACAGCCTAAGCAGACTGTCTGTTGCCTTTGAATCTAGTGCTCCTGTTGGCTCATCTGCTAAAATTAATTCGGGATTTGTTATTATTGCGCGTGCCACTGCTGCCCTTTGCTTCTGTCCACCTGACACCTCATATGGATATTTATCAAGCAGCTTTTCAATTCCAAGCAGCGAAGCTATAGGTGCAAGCCTTTTTTCCATATCCCTATAGTCCACACCTGACAGCACAAGCGGTAAAAAGATATTGTCCTTCAGTGAAAAATTGTCAAGCAGATTAAAGTCCTGAAATACGAAGCCCAGATGTTCACGTCTGAAGGCAGATATCTCCTTTTCCTTCAATGAGACAAGGTTCTTTCCGTTTAAGAGTACCTCTCCCGCTGTCGGCTTATCAAGTGCCGCGAGAATATTTAATAGTGTCGTCTTTCCTGAGCCGGACTCTCCCATGATTGCCACATACTCACCTTCCTCTACAGAGAAATTGATGTTTTTCAATGCCTGTACCTGGTTGCCACCAAATCTGGTGGTATATATTTTTTTGAGGTTACTTACTTCTAAGATTGCCATTTCAATGCTCCTTTACGATGATTTCAAAGTGTTATTTAAACTTCTATTTTTGTTACCTTTATTTTAAATATGACGTCATAATCGGCTTCACAACTTACATTGTTTTTGCTTCATGTAATTATAATAACAAAAGGCCGGAATGTATGCTATCGAATCAGCTTACATTTCGACCTCGTATCTTACATTTTTGTAAGAAATTAATTTGTAGTTGACAAATAACCTCGCATGTATTATTGTATTAATCAAATAATACAGTAGTACAAAAGCAGGTGAAATGATGGAATGGAATTTTAACAACGAAACGCCCATATACCTACAGATCATAGACCGGTTCAAGATGGAGATTGCAAACGGCAGCCTAAAGCCAGGTAACAAAGTGCCATCCGTAAGAGAGCTGGCATTGTCAGCCGGTGTAAATCCAAACACCATGCAAAAGGCTCTATCTGAGCTTGAGCGTGACGGGTATCTGGAGTCGAGACGTACCTCAGGCAGATTTGTCGCAGACATGGGAAATCAGGCTGACTCACTAAAAAATGCTCTGGCACATAAGCTGTGCAGTGAGTTTTGTGAAGGGATGTCAAAGGTTGGTTTTACACCTGAACAGTCCCTTACGGTGTATGAAAATTATCTTAAAAGTTTAAAAAAGGAGTGATGTAAATGGCAGAACGTATTGAAATCAAAAATCTAAGCAAAAACTATAAGAGCCATAAAGTTATCGAAAATATGAATGTGACTTTTCCCGGTGGAAAGATTATCGGCATCCTCGGCCCTAACGGCAGCGGTAAAAGCACACTGATAAAGATGCTTGCCGGAGTATTGCAGCCAAACAAGGGGCAGATACTGATAGACGGTGAGCCTGTCGGAGTAAAGAGCAAGGCTATGGTATCATATCTTCCTGAGCGGACATATCTTAATCCTTCAAAAAAGGTGAGTGATATCATTGCATTTTTCAAGGATTTCTATGCTGATTTCTCACCTGAGCGTGCAAATGCCATGCTTGAGAAATTCGGAGTTGATCCACAGGCAAAGATCAAAAGTCTATCTAAAGGTATGCGTGAAAAAGTACAGATCGTGCTTGTAATGAGCAGGAATGCAAAGCTTTATCTGCTCGATGAACCTATGGGCGGTGTTGATCCTGCCGCAAGAGACTATATTTTACGCACAATAATCGAAAACTATAATGAAGATTCAACAATTCTTATCACAACTCATCTAATAAGTGATATAGAAAAAGTGCTCGATGATGTGGTATTTATCAGAGATGGCGGTATTTTCCTAAACGATTCCGTAGACAATATCCGCACTAATTACAAGAAAAGTGTTGATGAGCTTTTCAGGGAGGTGTTCGCATGCTGTTAAAATTAATTAAATATGATTTCAAGGAGCAATTCAAGGAGCATATCGGACTTTATGCACTGGTGTTTGTGTCAGCCCTGACAGAAATAATTTTGGATAGCTTTGAATTTGATCTTGTATCAGTATTTTTCTGGGCACTGCATACTCTGTCAGTAATCGCCATGCTGATCTGCAGCTTAGTGATCATAGTTATTTACTTCAGACGCAATCTGTTAAAAGATGAAGGCTACCTCATGAATACGCTGCCTGTCGAGCCATGGAAGCTGTATGTGTCAAAATTCCTGACAGCTTTTGTACTTTTTATACTCGATCTGATAGTTGCTGTTTTAACATTTTCTATAATGAACCATGGCTTTGAATGGATTAAAGATATTATAGGAAGTATGTCTGATGAGTTTGCCAATGCCGGATTTACAATGAGTCCTGTTGTAATGTTTGGCAGTATTGCAGTAATATCCCTGCTCTACACGATCTCTATGCTGTTTTTCAGCTTTACTACCGGCTACAGGGCAAATGGAAGCAAAGATGCTAACTCTGTGCTTACTTTCATCATCCTGTATGTAATCGGTCAGGTCGCAAATATTATAGTGATGATTTTTACATTTTTTATTCCGCTGTCATCAAAGGGATCTATCACTTACATTTTAAATGTATTAAACCCACAGGAGGTTGCAGGTCTTATGAACAGAGCAGTCATCGGTGCACTTGCCGTATCGCTGCTTCTCACTGTGGTGTATATCGCAGGCTCGATATACAATATGACAAAGAAACTTAATCTGGAGTAGCAAAAAGAGGGGCAAATTACCTTTTGCCCCTCATATCATTATATCCTAATCTCTCGTATCTGCATAATCCAGATCAAACCCTATCCACACCTTAGTTCCTTTTCCAATCTCTGACTCCATGCGGATTGTATGCCCCAGCTTGTCTGCCATCTGCCTGCACAGATAAAGCCCAATTCCTGTAGCCTTCTTATCGGCATGACCATTGTAGCCTGTGTAGCCCTTTTCAAAAACGCGTGGCAGATCCTCGGCTTTGATTCCTATTCCGGTATCCTTTATTGTAATAAAAAACCGGTCTTTTTCCTCTGCAGTTTCTATTGTAACAACCCCCTGCGGTGTATATTTTATGGCATTTGAAAGTATCTGTTCCAGCATAAATGCAAGCCATTTTCCGTCAGTATATACCTCCTGCCCGGTTCCAGAATAATTTATCCCAATATGCCTTCGTATCATAATTTTTGCATATTTTTTAATGGCATCACGTATGACACCATCCACACTGACTTTTTCAAGCACAAAATCATTTTCGGTGCTGCTCACACGCTGATACTGCAAAGCCATACTGACATATTCCTCTATGCGGAACAATTCGTCCTCAAACGAGTCCATGTTATCTGACAGCAGGTACTGACTCTGTTCATCATCACATATAAGCTGTCCAAGCTCCTCCCGCTCTACCTCAAGCAGTAGTTTCATAGCCGATATCGGGGTCTTTATCTGGTGCACCCACATAGAGTAATAATCTCTCATCTGTGATTGTCTGATTGCAGCACTGCTTTCTGACTCACTTCTTGCAATACTTTGATTTTCCAGCAGCCGGTGATAAAGTATCTCCACATCATCTGTTGCTTCCGGAAGCTGTGCCTGTTCCTCAACCGGACGTTTTAAAGCATTGCTTAGAGCTTTTACCTTGCTGCTATATCTGAAAAAACCAATCAAAGCTGTTATCAGAAGAAGTATTGCATCAAGCACTGCCGCATACACCAGATCCTGTTTGCGCGCACCAATCAGGTACATGTAAAGCAAATGGATACATGACATTGTGACTATCATCAGAATCCATATATAGTTTTGTTTTATAAAATTTGTCAGATGCGGTTTATTTTGTGTTTTTGCCATGACCTCTCACCTCAGCCTGTACCCAAGCCCCTTTTTTGTGACAATAAAGCTCTCAAGCCCTATAGAATCCAGCTTTTTACGCAGCCTGTTGACATTCACCGAAAGTGTATTCTCGTCCACATATGCATCACTCTCCCACAGCTTTTCCATTAGAAGGCTGCGTGATACAATCCTTTCTTTGTTGTCAAAAAGTGTCTGCAATATTTTGAGCTCATTCTTCGTAAGCTCGAGCCTTTTGTCGTCATAGGTTATGGTGGCATCAGATATATTGAGCATGGCGCCATTATGCTCCAAAACACTGTTGTTTGCGCCAAAATCATAGCAGCGCCTGATGATAGCCTGTATCTTTACAGTCAGCACATCGAGGTCAAACGGCTTTGCTATAAAGTCATCAGCCCCCATACTGACTGCCATCACTATATTCATATTATCAGCAGCGGATGACAGGAAAACCACAGGAACCTTTGATACCCTTCTGATTTCCGTACACCAGTGATACCCATTGTAAAACGGCAGACCGATATCCATAAGCACAAGCTGCGGATCAAATGATGCAAATTCTGACATTACAGCATCAAATTTCTGCACCACATGCACATCATAATCCCATTTTTCCAAATGTCTTCTGACAAGCTTTGCTATGGTCTCGTCATCCTCAACCAAAAATATTCTATACATTATTTTCCGCTTTCTTCCATGATAATCTCAGCCGCATCGATGATGAGCTGTGATGCCTTCATACGCAGTAAATCCGGCTTGAGCTGTGCCTTTGGAATCACCTGCTTTACAACGTCAACAGGCTGACCATACTTCTGTGAAATAAGCTCATACTGCTCATCCATCTCCTCGTCAGATACAGTGATATTTTCTACTCTGATGATTTCATCGAGAACAGCCTCAAGCTTTGCCTGCTTCTGTGCAACCGGCTTGAGCTCATCCTTTAAGCTGTCCATAGTCTTGCCTGTCATCTGAAGATACTGCTCCATAGCCACACCCTGCTGTGCAAATGATGCTGCCATCTGCTGAAGCTGCATATTTACCGCTGTCTCTACTGCCTGTGGCGAAACAAGGCATGAGCTGCTTTCAAGAATCTGGTCATAGAGCTTTTCTCTTGCCGCATCAGCCTTTCTTGCCTCTACCTGGTACTCAAGATACTCGTTGATATATTTCTTTAAATCCTCCACTGACTGTACCTCAGGGAAATTGAGAGATGCTGCAAACTCATCGTTCAGCTCTGCTTCCTTCTCATTGTAAATCTCGTGCAGCTTAACCTTGAAAACAACCGCTTTGCCTGCAAGCTCCGGCGCATGATACTGCTCAGGGAATGAGAGATTTATGTCTCTGTCCTCACCGATTTCCATGCCTACAAGCTGCTCCTCAAAGCCCGGAATAAAAGAGCCTGAACCGATTCCCAGAGGATATTTCTCAGCCTTTCCGCCCTCAAACGCAACTCCGTCCTTAAAGCCCTCGTAGTCGATTACTGCCGTGTCACCCATCGCTAACGGGCCTGTTTTCTGCTCTCTGACAGGATTTCCTGAAAGAAGTGTCGCTATCTGTGAATTAACATCATCCTCTGTATATGCAATATAAGGGATGTTTGCCTTTAATCCTTTGTAATTTCCTAATACGATGTCCATGATTATACCTTTCTTTTATGTGTATTTATATCTGCTTAACGAAGCTGTTATATGCAAATAGTATACACTAGTTACCAAATAAAGCCAATAAAAACTCTTTTTATTGGCAGGCTTAATTTCTTACTGCCTTAAAGCACAGCCATCTATGCTCAGATTCCTTAAAAATCAAAAAACCAATTCCCACCATAACCGGTGTATACAGTCCCAAATCTAGCCAGCTTTTTACATGCCATCCATAATATGCCCCTCTCATAAGAATTGCTGAAAGCTGTCCAAGTATGACCGGTATCATAATATTTTTTCCAACTACTATAAGCTTTGCTTTTCTCAACTTTTTAAGGTCAACCGGCGAATATATATATTTCTCAAATATATTAACTTTTTTACCATTTTCCCATATATATGTAATGTATCTGGACTGTGCATAATACAATCCAAATGTAAAAAATACCACCATATTATAATAATAAAGATCAAATTCAGTATTCATTACACCACAAAATGCACCTGCGATTACCACAAAACCCATACCCATATTCATGAGGACATACGTTCCGCAGGTCTCAACTATCATGCGCTTTTTCCAATTGTCGTGCTCCGTTTTAATCAGGGTACTCATATTCATTTCACATCTCCATCTGTTTTCTATTGCGTGCTGTACGCATAATACAATTCATAAAATCATACTATTCTCATCCCAGTGTGACCGCCAGCAATTATAAGCTACTCTAGCATCTCACGCATTGAATATTCTCCGTTCTTTACATCTATAACATAGTCTGCCACCCTCGACAAATCATCGTCCAGATGCGTGGCAAAGAGTATTGTCATCTCATACTCTGCCACAAATTCCTGCAGTAATTTTAAGAAGTCATCCCTGAACACCGGGTCTAGATTGGCAGTCGGCTCATCCATCAGAAGCACTTTGGGTCTGTATGCTGCCGCAAATGCAAACTGATACTTTATCATTTCTCCTGTAGAAAACGAGCACAATCTGCGTCTTGGGGAAAGCTCCAAATGTGCAAGCATCCTGTGATACTCCTCACTATCCCAGTTCTTATAAAATGGACTGTATATTTTTTCGTTTCCATTGGCATCCTGCGACATGTAAAATTTCCTGTCCTGCGACACTATTCCTACAAGCTCTTTTACCTTGGTCTTATTTTTTACAACATCAAGACCGTCTATGTATATTTTGCCCTTCATTTTGTCATACATTCCAAGCATCATATGAAGCAGTGTGGTCTTTCCCGCACCATTTTCTCCCTGTACACCTACAATGTAGCCCTTTGGTATTTCTAAATTTGCGGGCTTAATCACAAATTTTTTTAATTTTAAAGCGGCATTTTCTATTTTTATAATTGTCTCATCCATTATTTTTCTCCCAATACACGAACCATATCTATTATATCCTTCAAGGTCATTCCGGCATTCTCACAATCTGCAAGCAGTTCTGACATCCTGTTCTCAAGATTCATCATCTGTTTTTCACGCAAAAGATCATTTTTCTGCTCGCACACGTAAAATCCACGCCCCGGCACCGACTCTATTACGCCTTCCTTTTCCAGCTCCTCATAAGCACGCTTTGTCGTAATCACACTGACTGCCAGCTCCTTTGCCAGCACTCTGATTGACGGCATGCCATCGCCTGCCTTAAGCTCACCGCTTACCACTGCATCGCGTATCTGATTTATAATCTGCTCATATATCGGCATACTAACTGTTGTTGAAATGACTATTTTCATACACACCTCTACGCAATTTTTTTGTCTTTTTTTGATTCAGCAAACTCGTAATCTGCCATACAGCGAACAATATCGTCATAATATTTTTTCCTGCAGGATACAATCATCGATATAAAAAACACACCTATCACTAAAAAAATTAATATCTGAACCAAATCCAGCGAGCTGTCATTCTGGTCATAGCTTGCGGCAACAACCGCCGCAGACATAAACATGATTACATCAAATATCGTTAATCTGCCCGGATTCACGCTGCCCAGATAATTGTCAAATGAAGTACAATACAAAATACCTGCCATTACAAGCATCTCACACATATAATAGACTATTCCTGATACTGTCAGAGTCTTATCAGGCCTGATTATTGCTGTGATTAATATAGGTAAAAGCAGCACTATATACGACACACGGAATCTGTATTTGAATATTTTTTGTATATAATGCTGTCTTTGTTCTCTTGAATACGGAGCCAGATACATATACTGTGGCAATTCGAATGCGCTTCTATTATGATTGCTGAAAATGAAAAAAATGCTGATCATCAAATTATATATATACATTACCTGATTCAGGCCTCCAAATGAGCCTTCTGTAATTCCAAACCAGAATAATGGTATCATAACTATGGCCAAAACAAGTTCCCGCCTGCTGCTATCCAAAATATTTTTCCACAATATTTTCGGCATTTTCCTTTCCCCCTTTCACCAGATAATGTATCAGCTCCCTGATATCCGGAGTATGCTCTTGAAGCTCTCTGTCTACCAGAATACATTTATCCCTTATAACCATGGCAGTGGAGCTGTATGTGCCTTCTTCCATGTAAACCACTGCTTCCCTGGGTATCAGCTTACATTTATATACAGGTCCTGTAACTATCCGAAAATGCTCACACGCAGCATCCTTAGGCTTAAAAAACAACAGCCTCCCTGCCTGCATATATGCAATATAGTCTGCTATTCTGTCCAGATCCTCCGTAATATGAGAAGAAATGATAATGCTTTTTTCACCATCCGACACAAGCTCTGTACACAGCCTTAAAAAATCCTCCCTGAAGTGCTTGTCAAGCCCTGCAGTAGGCTCATCGAACAAAAAAAGCTTTGCTCCATACGACAGTGCAAATGCAAGTTGCGCTTTGATTTTCATACCTTTGGACAGTTTTTTGTATTTCTGCTTTCTATCAAGGTTAAATCTTTCAAGATATCCCAGATACTTTTCCATATCAAACCGCACATACATCTGCCCATAGTATTTTCCGAGCTTTTCGAGATTTATATTCTCATCAAAAAATCCCTCATCACCTACTACCGCTATTACTTCCCTGGCGGCTGCCTCATCGCTGTTTAAATTGTGTCCATCTATCACTATGTCTCCTGTTGACCTATACAGTCCCATCAGGCAGCGTAAAAGCGTTGTCTTGCCTGCTCCGTTTTCTCCTACAAGGCCGCATATGTAGCCCTTTGGCAAATGAAACGATATGTTTTCCAGATGAAACCTGTCCTCCCCGGACATTTCCTTATCCAATTCATGAACCCTTAGCATAACTTTCTCCTTTGCTTTCCCACAATTAAAATAAGTGTGCATATACTGTATATATAAATATATACAGTATATGCACACCCTTGTCAAGATATATTCTAAATGTTTATGTACTACGACAAATTTTACAATTCAATCAGGAAAAGAAATGCCAGTCCATAATAGGTCACAACTGCCACCAGATCATTCACTGTCGTGATAAGAGGGCCTGACGCAACCGCCGGGTCAATCTTTATCTTGTGGAAAAACATCGGAATCACAGTACCCACAAGGCTTGAAATTGCCATTGCCACAAGCAGTGAAACTCCTACACAGCCTGATACCGCAAATGCTCCAAGCCATGTGTAGCCCTTGAACAGATGCACATATATTCCGAGAAATACAAGTGCCATTATTCCAAGCAAGCCACCATTTACAAGGCCTATTCTTACCTCTTTTACTACAAGCAAAAGCTTCTGCTTACCGCTTAGATTCTCATCCATGAGCACTCTGATTGTGACAGCCAGTGACTGTGTTCCTACGTTTCCTGCCATGTCAAGCACCAGCGACTGGAAGCAGATGACTATCGGCAAAGCCGCTACCACATTCTCAAATATTCCAACTACGGAAGACACTATCATTCCCAAAAAAAGCAGGATGATAAGCCATGGCATTCTCTTTTTCATGCTCTCAAGCGTGGTCTCCTTCAGATCCTCCTCTGCGGTCAGTCCGGCGAGCTTTGCATAGTCCTCGCCCATCTCATTGTCTACCATCTCTACAATATCATCAGATGTAATGACACCGAGGATATGCTTATCCTTTGAGAGCACCGGAATTGAATCCTCAGCGTAGTCCTTGATTGTGTCGATACAATCATCGATTTTCTCATGGTCTAGCACATATGGATATGAATGGGCTATAATGCTTTCCAGATTCATACCCTCCCTGGCTGTGATTAAATCCTTTAAATCAATAGCTCCCGCAAAGCATTCATCTGAATCAACTACATATATAGTCATGATATTGTCGTTTTCGCCCGCCTGCCTCACTAGCTGGCTCATCGCCTGCTTCACTGTCAGACCGCCCGGAATACAGATGTAGTTGGTTGTCATATAGCTGCCGATTTCATCATCGTCATATGACAGAAGCATCCTGACATCCTTTTCCGCTTCCTCATCCAGATGCTCTACTATCTCCTTCTTGTCCTCATCCTCCAGATTTTCAAGCAAATCGACAGCATCATCCGAATCCATCAGCGATACTACCCTGGCAGCCTGCTCCACAGACAGCTCATCAAAATAGGCCTGCGGCTCATCAAGATATGCAAAAATCTCCGCTGTCCGCTGTGTTCCAAGGAGCCTGTAAAGACGTTTGCGCTCCTTCTCGTTCATTCCTGCAAGCATATCAGCAATATCATTCTCATGATAATCTGACAAAACCTCCAGAATTTCCTTATCCGTTTTGTGACTTCTCAATAGAACAAGAAGCTCTTCGTATTTCTTTGTATTCATCTCCATTTCTCTCCTTTCTCATTTCCGATAGCATTTTCCACATAAAAACTATATGCGGGTCTCCAAAATCATTGGATTTTGAAGCATAAAAATCATTCCATGATAGAAAGGACGAAACCCGTGCACTCCATAAATTTGCGCACGAAAAAAGCACCTAACGGTGCTCTGATATATAAACAAGTATGCATTTGTGCACAGCAAAACACAGCACGGCGTAAGCCGATATTCCTTAAGATGCCTACACTGTACCTCTAAAAACTGTCCGGTGATGAATACTTCCACGGACAGAATCCACTATGCCTGCCAATACAATACTCACTTGTATATCAGCACCGATGTTGTTCTTACTTCGCCCAAGACCATCACTACTGTCCATGAAATTCACCTCCATACTTAGATTCTTAATTTCTACAATTAAAGTATTAAATTCGGTATACATCACCGGCCTGCAGATATCTGTCACGTCCGTAAATCCTACCAAACTCTTAACCGTAGAAATTGTATCATCAATATGCACAATTTTCAACCCATTAATTACATCTTAAGAAACACCATACCTATACTTTACAAGAGTAAAGCTGCCCAGCTCATACTTGATGCCGCTGAGATCATCATGGCTGAGGCATAAATTCGTAGACTGATTATACGCATAGCTATTGATTTATACTAAAATTTAAAAATAGAGTAGGAACCTAATCATTAGAGGATGATTAGCCCTACTCTGTTTTTTACGATGAAAAATATTCATAATTATCAACACAAAATCCCAAAATCCCTGCAATTATCGAACAAATCACATAGATTTCCATTAATATCTTGTCAATCTTGCTATCATCATAATGTGGAACCATCCACGTCCCCCATGGGTATCTATAAATTTCATTTTCCAATGGTTTGTACACTTTAATAATTATACACCATAATAATGCTGTAACATCAATAACGAGTCCGCAATAATAAACTATAGGTGCATATGATTCCTTTTGAAAAAAGAATGACAACAATTTTGAAAAGATAAAAAACCACACAAATTGTGTAATTATAGTAAAATAACTTCCCATTCTCCAGTTAATTCCAAATATTACCAATGGAAAAAAAGCAAGAATCAAGCCAAATGTCAATCCTGACGCCATTCCCTTAGTTAGATAAGAATCAGACTCTATGTTCCAAACTGCATACATCAAAACAATAGTAGGTGTCAAGAATGCCAAATAAATATTCCATGCTAGAATTATCTTTTTACTAAATTTATTCTCGTTCATGTTCATATTAGATTATTACATATTTTCTATATAAATATCTGTCCGTATTGCATATCTACCACTAAACGAGTACTGCAAATTCACAAGGACTGCACCTTGAATTAATCCAGTATAATCATATACAAATAAGGGTATTACTGATACACCAATACCTATTAAAGATACACTATTGCATATTGCACTAATAAAAGTGCTCGCCAATATACTCGTAATTGAATTACATATGTTCTTATTATAGTTTTTATAAAAATCTAATTTCTGTAACTGACTTTCCACATAGACTAATGTTTCATCAGTTAATTCTTTATCAGAGTTTGCTGTTGCATACTTTTCCACAATACTATTTTTCACTATGGGAGCAATTGATTCCACAGCTTTCCTTGTCTCATTTGTATCATACAGCAACATACTTATTTGTTGCATTTTATCTTTGATTGTTTGGTCTACAGTGTTAATTGCATTTAATGACTTAACATAATCATAATCTGAATATAAATTCACTCCCAGATTTGCCATCTCAGTTGCCCATTCAGACAGATTAGATGTTCTTAAAAAAGTATCATACGCACTTACATCACTACTAGAAATAATAAATGGAAAATCAGACTCTGTAGGTGTCCTTCCTGGACCATCAATATAATGTGATATGTATAAATATGTTAAATAATTGCCAAAATCAGCTCCATTTGATTTCTTTCCTTCATAAAAATTAGTTTTGTAGTATTGTAAAGCAACCGAGTACATGTTTTCTATTCGTTTTCTTTGTTCTTGATTGGAACCAGGTGCATTTCCACTTTGATTACTATACCTAATTATATTATTATTGTGAACACTATCCTCATTAACAAATTTACCTGAATAAGGAATAGTCTGCATACTTGTTTCTGTATAAAATTCCTCTTCTCTAGGTTTTAGATGAAAGATATCACTAATATCTTGATCTGATAATCCAATATTTTCTAATTGCATAGTAATACTCTCAATTCCATTAAACAAAGTATCAACCTGTTCACTTGTCATTGTGGAACCTGAACTAGCATAAACCGAAGTCGTTTGATTAAAAAAGAATATCATGGATAATACCAATACAATAATAAGTTTAAGTTTTTTCATAATAACTATCTCCTTCCTACAATATTAGCATCTGTTTTTTCTACTGAATATAGCCAATTATAAACTTTTACCCATTATAGCTGTATGCCACAAGTATCATTAGAAAAGCCGAGAACACGTTATAAATGTGTTCCCTGCTCTTTACTTTTACTCTGTCTCTGTCGGATTTTCAATTTCTGTGCTGTCGTGCTCCACTGCAGGATCCACATATGTATACACATTCTCAGACTTTCTGAAAATGGTATCACTAGATCCAACCTGGCACACAGTTATCTCATCACCATCACTGATGTCTTCCTTATTGATAGCAAGCACACCTGCTGAGAGATAAGTCGAAGCCACCTTGGAGTCGTTGATATAAACCTTACTCCAGTTGGTAAAGTTGTGACCGTAAATATATACTGTATCACCGGTCGATGAATCAGACACATTTGTGATGTCCACCTTGTCAATTCCCATGACAAGATCTGAAGCCGGATATAAATCTGTGCCGTTGTAGCAGTAGCGCTTTCCATAAAGGATATCGTACTGTAACAGGTCAAGACCATCCTGATATGATGCCTCATCTGTACTGTTCATCTGAGTCTGATGATAGTTCATGATAGTTCCCTCATGGATACCAACAGTGTCTGTAGTATGGGCAAGAAGCTGGTAAGCATAAAGGTCAGCATTCTCCTTTGGCAGTCCCATGTTGTTCCATGTGATGTACTTTGTCTTGTAGATATCACCTGACTTCATATCAGAATTCTGAAGTCCCATTGTAGGGAGGTGATCGCCAAACATAACAACGATGGTGTCCTCATCTCTCTTAGAAAGCTCATCTGTGAGCTCCTTGATGAAGCGGTCAGCCTCGTTGAGCTGGTTTACATAATATGTCCAGGCATTTTTCATGCCCTCGTCCTCAACACCTGATACGGTGTATGTAGGATTTTCAATAACAGGATCCTTTGGATAGTCACCGTGAGTACCAACTGTGATGATATAAGTAAAATCAGACTGATCCGGTGTAGCATCAAAGGTCTTCATAGTCTCGCTGACGAGAATATCATCTGTAGGCCAGCTTCCGTTTGGAGTGTACTCTGTGATATTCATGAGCTCCTTGCTTGTAAAGGTATCAAAGCCCATCTTTGAAAATGCATTGGTACGGCTGTAGAAATTACCACCGTTGTTGTGCACTACATGTGTTGCATAGCCAATTTTTGATAAATCTGAGGCAAGGCTCTCGCAATCTGTCTGCTTTAAGATAGTCTTGTATGGATACTCTCCTGTACCGAAATACTGCATGCTAAGACCTGTAAGCATCTCAAACTCTGTGTTAGCAGTTCCTGCTCCGACTACAGGTACAGTCAGATATCCGCTTGAATAGTTTTTCTCAAGCTCATGGAATGTAGGAATAGGATCCTCATTCACCTTAAGGAAATTAATCTCGTCCGGGTCACAGAATGACTCTAAAAGCACACAGATGATGTTTGGACCGGTCTTTCCGTCCACTGTGGTGGTCTGCTTCTGAGAATTGACCTTCTGCTCTACATCTTCCACATTCTGCTTATTGTAATCCGCCGGCTTTTTCATTCCACGATCCACTACGGTAGATGAGAATGAGTATACAAAGCCATAATCATCATAGCCCTGGGCGATATTTGAATAGTAGCTGGCAACCACATTGGTATTCTGTGCCACATTGGTTGTGACAGGGATTGCTACGAAAAGCAGTGCTAAAAATGCCACTGAAACACCTGCATAACGGATTTTGCCTGTATATTTAGGTCCCTTGATAAAAAGTGCCACAAGAAACAGTGCAAATGTACCAAGTCCAAATACAACTATTGTAGCCTGCTGTGCTGTGAAATAGCTGGTATTGTTCATGGCTAAAAGCTCCGGAATACACTTTAAATCAGTATAACCAAACGGTGTGACACGGTTTGAAAGCACACAGCCGTTGATGATTCCGAGGATAGTCCAAAAGCCTGTAATTATTACCCTTGCAAAAGCCCTGCGCCTGAACAGATACACAAGTGAAAATGATACAAACACTAAAAATGAGTTGTACATGAACGCAAGTGTATGTGCGTCTACGAACTTACATGCAGAGATAAAGCTCCTGCGCGAGATAATCTCTACTATAAATACGATAGCCATCGCTATGATTGCATGAAATATAAGCGAATATTTATTTAAAAAATCAATTCTGCGATAATATTTTTCTGAATGAATCTTGTCTTTCTTTACAAAGAGCTTTTGTTTAATGACATTCAATACATCAAATATTTTCTTCATCTTTTCCTCCTATTTGCCTTCCTTTTACCTTCTCTTTACTACATGATAATATAGTCAAAAATATGCACAAAAACAAGAGCATTTTTTTATAAAAATTGACGTCAAAATTATTGTTTTTGGGTAAATATTGATAATAAAATTAACTCTTTTTACCTTTTTTGGTTGTTTTCGTAAATTTTGAGTATGAAAACTATTGTTTAATCCATGGGTAATATGATTATGAAGCCAATGGCTTGAAATGTAAATAGGAAAATTGCATATTTAAAGAAAGTTTAATATTTGGCAATCGCCTTTTACGTTATGGATATAATTACATATAAATACAGGCATATATACCGCCCCGGCGGATATATATGCCTGCTTCATAAAGAAATATTTAAATGCGCTCAAGTACTTCTGTTGCTTTTGCGAGGTGGTCGTTTTCTATGCTGTAGAAATCACCCTTATCGGCGATAGCTGCATATGATGTATCGAGCGGCAGCTTGCCAAGTACCGGTACTGAAAGCTCTTTGGCGATCTCGTCTATATGGCTCTCTCCAAAAAGCTTTATCTCCTTGCCGCAGTCAGGGCATTTGAGATAGCTGAAGTTTTCTACCACACCAAGCACTGTGATATGCATTGCCTCTGCCATGTTGTAGGCCTTTTTGACAATCATATTGACAAGCTCCTGTGGTGATGTGACGATTACGATTCCATCTACCGGGAGGGACTGGAATACGGTGAGAGGTACATCTCCTGTTCCCGGTGGCATATCAACGAATAGATAGTCTATATCGCCCCATGCTGTCTCGTTCCAGAACTGTTTTACTACTCCGGCAATGACCGGGCCTCTCCAAATAACCGGATCCTCCTCGTTGTCCATGAGGAGGTTTACTGAGATGAGCTTGATGCCCTCTTTTGTCTCATACGGATGCATCAGGCCGTTTTCATCTCCGAGTATCTGGTCATGTGCTCCAAACATCTTTGGTATTGACGGTCCTGTGATATCGGCATCGAGGATACCTACCTTGTAGCCCTTCTTTGCCATATTTACCGCCAGTGAGGATGTGACGAATGATTTTCCTACTCCGCCCTTTCCGCTGACAACTCCTATTACATGCTTGATGTTTGAAAATTTATTCTGCTCTACGAGGAAGCTCTGTGGTCCGCCATTATGTGATGGACAGCCCTCGCAGCTTGACTTTGTGCAGCTTCCCGCGCTGCTACAGCTACTGTTTTCCGGCATTTTTATCTCCTTTTCCTATGAGAAAACAATTGTTGTATTTCACAAAATATATTTGTGATTGCGATTACTTCTCATATCATGTGTTTATTTATGTGTTTATCGTTCATATTTCATACGACATCTATATAATGTAGTATAACACGTATGCAGCATTTTTTATGCTTTTTTTCAAAAACACCCCTATTCCCACCTGTTTAATCGTATTTATATTGCGACTATTTGCCTTGGACTATTTTTCCGGAAATTCAGCCACATTTTCATGTTTTGTCGTAACTGTTCAGTACCTTCACAGTTGTAAGCCGCAATCTCATTAGAATCAGCTTCGCTGATGGGCGCTTGCTCCTACATATCTATAATCGTGCTACGCTTTCCCTTTTTATTATATGGATATTCACGCAGCTTTATAACATAATCGAGATTCACGACCTGCACTCCATTTTTATTTTCCAACACAATTCCATTATCTGTAACTTCTTTTATTACTCCATCAGCTCTTCCATCCAACAAATTGATATAGACATCTTTTCCTATAAAACGCTCTGCTAATTCTCTCATGATTTTTCCTGCACTCCTTTGACTATTGTTTATTTTGCCTTTTTTCATAATTCTTTTTGCTGCATATCGTTTCCGTCTTTTCCACGGAAGATACAATATTATAAGCATCAAAAGCAAATAATAAATGAACCATGCGTTATCCATAGCTTGCCTCCCTACCGCATCAGGCCGCCTTAAAGTACTTTATTGCACTTTATCGCAGCACTGCAATATGCACACTGGCTGACAAGCCATATCAAGCAGACGACAAATGATGGTAAAAATCCTATATCAAACGTCAAAGCACCTATTGCCAGAATAACAGATAGTGCGCAACATACTGAATTGGTCACCTTGAATGCCTCAAAGGCACATCTGCCTATCATGATTTTTTCTGCTTCATCGCAGCTGTCTACCCATTTCTTTTGAAATTTCAGATCATATACCGAAGCAGTTTTCTCCGGATACATTATCTTGGTAATATCAACCGCCTTTTGCTGGATGATTATCCCCTCAGCCAGTATTACCAGAAAGGCCACAATTCCCAGCACATACATGTTAAAATTTTTATCTATCATTGCAAATCCACCTGAATATGTTGCGCTGATAAGGAAAAATGCACATATCAATACAATGCTGCTTATCATGAGTATCACATTAAGCTTCTTCTCTGCGATGTCGCATATAGATTCATCCTCTCCATCCCATGCCAAAAGCAGCCTTTTTGTCTTTTTATAAACAGGTATGACCACTATCGGTGTGATGACGGCTATAGCAAGCAATATCCAGCTCGAAACATATTTGCTGAAAAATGCTCCCGCGCTTTTCATGCTGCCTGCAAACTGATCAACACCATATTTTGCGGAATAAAATCCAGCAATACCACCCACAATTGCTCCCACTAGTGTAATAAGCAAAAATCCCGGCATAGCCTTGCGGTTTGCTTTTTTAATATCATTTCTCTCCATCTTCATCTTCCTCCTGCAAATAAAATACATCTTCAACTGTAACACCGCACACCTTTGCTATCGTCAGTGCCAGGGTAACTGATGGTGAATAGTCGCCTCTTTCTATAAGGCTGATTGTCTGTCTCGACACACCACACAGCCTGCCCATCTCCTGTTGATTGACATTCAGCGCGGCCCTGCGTTCCTTTAAACGATTCTTCAGTGTCATATAGCGCCTCCGTGTGACAATTATTTTTGTCTGTTTGACAACTTTGTTTGTCATAATGTATTATATTCTTGTCATAAATGATTGTCAAGGAGTTAATTAAGGTGAAATGTAGAGCGAGAGTCCCGTTTGTAACCCAAGAGTCTCTCTTTGTAAAT
>ERZ1034998.628-NODE-628-length-22388-cov-49.256034_pt1 | contig 22388 bp, 18 predicted proteins | sample MGYA00520621_ERZ1034998 | MGnify/ENA primary metagenome ERZ1034998 (study PRJEB33766, sample SAMN09781748) | gut metagenome | biome: gut microbiome | host: Homo sapiens | place: Madagascar | study: EMG produced TPA metagenomics assembly of the PRJNA485056 data...
ACCTGTCCAATACTGCAATTTACCTTTTCCGATAGATATTTAAGCTTCCATATCTTAGTTACATCCGCAAACAACTCACGCAAAATACAGGAAGACACCACGGAAGTTCTTTCAAATACAGACACAGACCTTTGCTCTTTAGGTCTTGGATTCTTATTTCCTTTTTCAGACAAATAAATAGAATGACCCACAAACCAACAATTTCCTGCATAGTCAAAATAACCCATTTCGTTATCTTCACAGATTTGTGCAGTTCTTTCTGAAATATATGGAGCAACTAAAATGTTAACTTTATGGCTTTTATTCTGCTTTTCAATCAATTTTATAACTGTAGATGGAAACACCCTGTTCATGAAGCAGGCATTTATTTGAAACTCATACCCATCATCCATCTCCACAGAGGCAACAAAACCATCTTCTGTCCTGTAGACAACTTCATACTTCTGAACATTTGGAAGTTTTAAAAACTTATTTTCAACACATTCTAATCCAATTCTATCCACTTTCATTTACATCACCGCTTTCACTCATGTAGTGAAACTTATTATATCAGTGAAACCTAGTCGAGTCAACTCCAAGAATTATCCGGTCTCCTTGACCGACTCATCTTTACTTAAATGAATGATATGTGATAACTATCATCAATTTTGTAATCCATCCCGTATCCTGAAAATCATTTAAAGCAACTTCAGCAATCTTTTCACACTCATCTATATTTTCAGACAGTTCCTGTGTTTTTGCGCTGTTTCCGCAGCCCCCAAGTACACTGGCAGCCAAAATAAAAATCAAAACGATGCTAAATATTTTTTTCTTCATCTTCATTTTTTACTATTCCCATCATTTTTTTATAATACACAATACAATCTCGCCAAGACAATCTTTTGACTCAAACTGTTTTATTTAAGTTTCATAATTAATTATAAAAAATGAAAAATCTCCTGTGCAATCATTGCACAGGGGATTTTTCCTTCTGTTCAAACGGTATATATTCCTTATTGCGCCCGTTTAATCCTATGTACCCCATGTATCCAAAATCACTTGCCTTGCCAAACTTCATAACATACTTTCCCTTGAGGTTCACAAGTGCTGTCAGTGGTTTATTTGGATTTGACGGATTTGTCTTTTCAAGATATAGATATTTACTTGCAAATCTGATGACACCGACCTGCTTGGAAAATTTGAAAATCGTCTTCCCTTTTGTATTGATCAGATACTTCTGTTGAGAGCTTGCCGTTGCCTTCTCGACAAGTGCTACACCATCCCGGAATTCACCTGCCCACCTATACACAGGCTTAATCACGAATTTACCCTTACAGTCAACAAAACCATATTTTCCGCTCTTATTACGTGCAACATGCAGTTTATTTTCTGGTATGTTATAACATTCAACCGGATTATCAAGCACAACTCTTTTGTCTACTTTACCAATCTTTTGTCCTGACCAGTTATATACTGTTTTGTCTGCATTTTCCTTCTTTGCAAACCACACCGCATTATCAACCAGCGTATACTCTCCCACGGTCGTGCTTAGAATCTGCTTACCCTTCATATTGTAGACAGACTTTTCTCCACCGTCGGATGTAAACAGGAATCCATAATTTGTCACACGCTCCGGTGATCCCAGACATGAAGCAATCAGAACCTTTCCCTTTTTATTCAGAATACTGTGCGTATCATCATTTGATGTGGTATCATTAACCGCGATAATGGCAACACCGTCTATATAATTGCCGGCAGTCCAGTAATTCTCTCCTGTACTATCAATGTCGAATACTTTCTTTCCCTTTGTGTTAATATAGAACCATTGTTTTCCATCGTAGGATACGGGGCACAATCCCTCTGAGAAATGTCCTGCTTCCCAATACTTCGCCTTCACGACGACTTTCCCTTTGTCATCCTTAAATCCATACTTCAGACCGTCTCCCTCCTGCTTAAAAAACGTATGCAGTGTTGACGTCTTGGCTTCTGCTTCTGTGGAACCCATGATGAGCATTGCCAGAAACACCAGTGCAAACGCAAAGAGGGCAGACGTTTTTCTTGCGTAATCAACCCCTATCATTTCGGACCAATATTATTCTTCTTATTTCTGATAATCATTATTGTTGTCACAATAATCCCTGCAATACAAATAATGTATAACCACCAAAACATTACCCACTGAAATACTACCCTCAAAATGAAGGCTTTAATTCCATACTGAACATCATCCACCCCAAACAGCAAAACATTGACACCTGTAAACATACTTACAATACACACTGTTAATGATAACACCAATGGTATACTGCATATTATTCTGATTATTTTACTTTTACTCATTTCCTTTCCTCCTCAAAGCCTGTTCAAACTGACTATTGTATAATGATGCATAAAATCCATTCTGTTTCATAAGTTCTTCATGATTTCCACTCTCTAATTTTCAATAATTTTTTAATTGCGTAGCACCATTTTGACACCTGAATTTTATTAATAATTTCCCAATATTTTAAGCCAGTTTGCCTCTTCTTCTATACCGCGTATCGCATTTCTTACTGCAGCATCCTCAAGTTTTCCTTCAAATTCAACATAAAATCTGTATTCCCAGCTTTTATCCACTATAGGTCTTGACTCTATTCTTGTCATGTTGAGATTATTATATATGAAGTTAGAAAGCATGTTATAGAGTGTTCCGCTCTCATGGGATATCTCAAAACATATGTATATTAAACCTGCATTTTTTCTGTATATCTTTTTATTTCCTACTATTATAAATCTTGTAGTATTTTTATCGTTATCTATGATTCCGCTTTTTAATATTTTGAGTCCGTATATTTCCGCCGCACTTTCACTGGCTATGGCAGCCTGCGTCTTATCAGCATCTTCCGTTACCTTTTTCGCACTTCCCGCTGTGTTAGCCTGTGCTATCTGCTTCCAGTCTTTGTACTGCTCAAGGAATTTTGAGCACTGCATAAGTCCCTGCGGATGAGAATATACTGTTTTTATATCCGGCATTTCTGCATCAGGCAGTCCTAAAAGTGCATGCTCAACTTTCACGTCAATCTGGTCAACTATATAATTGTTAAATTCCATTAACAGATCATATGTATCATTTATTATTCCGGCAGTAGAATTTTCTATGGGAAGTACTGCATAATCAGCCCTGCCTTCACTTACATATTCCATTGCCTCCCTGAAAGTCTTTACATTTGTATGCTCCACGTCTTTTCCAAAATAGTCTGTCATCGCTTTATTGCTGTAAGCTCCCGGAACACCCTGGTATACAACTTTTACATTTTTCTTTTCTATATCATTTACCTGCCTGAATCCCGGATTACTTCCAATGCCGTGTTCTGACAATATCTGATACTGCATCTTTCTGCTGATAGACATTATCTGTGAAAATAATTCTCCGACACCGTGTCTGTTAAAATCGTTATGTGTAAGAGACTTTACTTTTTCTATTTTTTCATTTTCCCTATCCTTATCTAATACTTTCTTCCCTGTTGATATTTTGTACTCTGCCACATCTCCGCAGAGCTTCATTCTTTTTTCAAATAATTCTACTATTTCTTTATCTGTCGTATCTATTTCTTCTCTTATCTTACTTAAATCCAAGGACATTTTATATTCTCCTATCATATATCTTTTTATTTATATCCATGACATTGCTTAGCACCCTTTTGCTCCAACATCATATTTATTGATTATACCACACGTTTTTTTTACTGTCATTATGGAAAACGACTATTGAAATATAATGGAAATTATTGTAGTATTACAGTATATTTAATTAATTTATCAGAAATGAGGATTAGTATGGACAACATTATTATAAAAAATCTTGAAGTATACTGTAATCACGGTGTTTACAGGGAAGAAAATGTTCTCGGACAGAAATTTTTAGTAAGTGCCAAATTAAGTCTTAACACCAGAAAAGCCGGCATTGCAGATGCACTTGATGTATCTGTTGACTATGCTTCTGTCTGCAAATTTATAAATGATTATATGAAATCACACACATTCAAGCTTCTTGAAGCGGTTGCAGAACATCTGACACTTGCCATGTTTGCACATTTTGAAATGCTTCACGGAATAACTCTTGAAATCAAAAAGCCATGGGCGCCTATCGGGCTTCCTATAGATTATGTATCTGTAGAAATTAACAGAGAATGGCACACAGCCTACGTCGCCCTCGGTTCAAATCTCGGCGACAAGTTAAGCTACCTTGAAAATGCAGTTGCTTCAATCAAAAACGATGTAAACTGCAAACTATTAAAAATATCAGATTTTATCATAACCGCCCCTTACGGTCCGGTTGAACAGGATGATTTCTTAAACGGATGCTTAATGCTTGAGACATTATATACTCCAAATGAACTTCTCGCATTCTTACAGCGTATTGAAGAAGCTGCAAACAGAAGCCACGAAATTCATTGGGGACCACGTACTTTAGACCTTGACATTTTACTTTATGATGACCTTATCATGAACAGTGATGACCTTGTTATCCCTCATCCTGAAATGCACAAGAGAGACTTTGTATTAAGACCGTTAAGCCAGATTGCTCCTTATGCTGTACATCCTTTGTACAATGTAAGAATCAAAGACATGCTTGACGATGAAGATTAACGCTCTCCTTCAAAATTTATATATATAAATGCCAGCCGTTTTCTCATGTGCGGCTGGCATTTTCCATATCTGAGCCACTTATTATATCTGCTATTCTCCTGCATGCATAACCATCTCCATACGGATTTGTCGCATGACTCATTTTCATATACTCATCTTGATTTTCCAAAAGATTTTTAAATTCCCTGTATATATTTTCCTCATCCGTGCCTACAAGTTTAAGTGTTCCAGCCTCTATCCCCTCCGGTCTTTCTGTCGTGTTCCTCATAACCAGTACGGGTTTTCCAAGAGACGGTGCTTCCTCCTGTATTCCGCCACTGTCTGTAAGTATCATATAACATCTTGACATAAAGTTATGAAAGTCCTCCACCTCAAGAGGCTCTATTATATGGATTCTTTCCTCATCACCCATAATCTCTTTTGCTGTCTCCCTTACTACCGGATTCATGTGAACAGGATAAACTGCCTTTACATCCTTATGTTCATGTATGATTCTCATAATGGCTCTGAACATATTTTTCATAGGCTCACCGAGATTTTCTCTTCTGTGGGCTGTTATAAGGATAAGTCTGCTGCCATCTGCCCAGTCAAGCTCAGGATGTCTATAATCTTCATATACCGTAGTCTTTAGTGCATCTATTGCCGTATTGCCGGTAACATATATATTAGCCGGATTTTTCCCCTCCTTTATAAGTGTTTCCTTAGCATGTATCGTCGGTGCGAAATGATATTTTGCAATGATTCCGACAGCCTGTCTGTTAAATTCTTCCGGAAATGGCGAATATATGTTATAAGTACGCAGTCCCGCTTCCACATGACCGACATCTATTCCCATATAAAAGCAGGCAAGGGCAACTGAAAATGTTGTAGATGTATCTCCGTGTACAAGCACCACATCCGGCTGCTCTTTGTCAAGAACATCCCTCACCTTCTCAAGTATGCTGACAGTCACATCAAACAGTGACTGCCTCTGTTTCATTATATCCAGATTATACTCCGGTTCTATGCCAAACACATCAAGTACCTGATGCAGCATTTCCCTGTGCTGTCCCGTCACGCATACCTTTGTATTAATATCCGTTCTATGCCTCAATTCATTTACAAGCGGACACATTTTTATTGCCTCCGGCCTTGTTCCAAAAACTACCATTACACTCTTCACTTTTTTCCTCCTATCAATCATTTGCACAGTTTTTCCATATCTCCCGCAAATGTACTTCCCGGTATAAGCCCGGCAAGATTAATGATAAAACTGTCCGCCTTATACTCCTTCACAATGTCTAAAAGTTTCTTTTTGCCACCTGTAAAGCATCTAGGGTCCACCATGATGATATTCTCATACTGCTCTGCAATCCATGGAACCATTGCGTTTCCATATGAATCGTTAATCATCAGAAGATTTCCTCCGCCCTTTGTCTTTCCCTCAACCACAACATACTGATAAGACCGCTCCACAAATGTGTAATATCCTGCCCTTGACGGCTCCACAAGTTTTTCATGTATACACTGTGAAATATCTGCTCCCTCAACTCCGTATGCATCCTCATATATATCCTCTGCATTTTTATAATATATGAATTCATCCGGTAACATCTCATCGGAATTTGTATTATGCATAACCGCAAGATAGCCGTAAAATGAGCCTTGATTTACCTCCTCATACATCGACGGATTCACAAGATTTTTGCCCATTGCCGACAGGAGTGCATTGGCTCCGAACGATGCCCCAAGTTCAGTCCAGTGATGATCTGTTCTGAAATACAGCCGGTCTGTTCCAAATGTACCAACCGCACTTTTCATTAACAGATATGAGTCTATGGCTTTCACATCTTTCGGCATCCCTGAATATATTTTAAATATCACATCACCCTGACTGTCAGAATACTGCTTATATTCTTCTTCCTCAAACTCTATTCTCGTCGGTGATATCATTATATATTTTTCCAGTTTTTCCGGAATAATATCATACAGTTTTCTGCAGGTCTTTATAAGCTCATTCGTAATATCATCATTATTTATATACAGTGCCAGTATTCTGTCCTCCAGAATAAGTGCATCCGTTCCTATATCTTTTCGTTCCCTTGTTGACTTCGTCATCTGAACCGCCTGTTTTTTCTTAAGCAGTGTCTCAAAATTTGCCGCCGCATCTATGACATCATCCCTTCTGTACACATGGTCATTCAAAAATGCCTCTAACCCTGCTTCATATTTCCCATCAAACCATGCTTCGGCATTGTACTCCGGACATTTTGCCAAATATCTGTTTTCTTTTGACGATTTCTCACATTTATCCCAGAATGCATATACAGTAAAAAATGTGACGGTGCATATGGGAATGATTATGAGTGCAGCGCAGAGCAGATAATGTTTTTTTTGCATTGAATTCTCCCCTTTCTAAAATCTGAAGTACAGAAACGGATTATAGGTCTGGTTGAGTATCAGTATGAAGCACAGTATGTATACTGCCGCAAACATGACGCTCTGTAATATATCCGTGTGTACAGTTTCTTTCTTAAATATTTTTGATGCCGCTTTTTTGGGAATTGGCGTGCATGCCACCACCATCACCGGTATGCTCCACAGGTATTTATATATTATTGTTTTTTCTGCGATGCCCAGTGATATGCGGTTTCCTATGCCAAGCATATAATGTGTCGCCTGCACCATTTTTTCAAAATCCACAAAATAGAATAATGCCATACTGTATAGGATTATTATCAGTACGAGAATGTTTCCGAATACCGTAACTTTGCTTATATCTATGCCTATGTTTTTGAGTTTCTTCTCGACGATTAAAAGTATTCCATAGAACAATCCCCATATTATAAAGTTCCAGCTTGCACCATGCCATAATCCCGTGAGAAACCATACAATCACAATGTTTAACATATGATGCTTTCTGTTTCCTCCAAGGGGTATGTACACATAGTCCCTGAAAAATGTGCTGAGTGATATATGCCATCTTCTCCAGAAATCTGATATACTGTCTGCCATATATGGATAATTAAAGTTCTCCTTATAATCAAATCCAAATACCTTTCCGAGTCCGATTGCCATATCTGAGTATCCCGAAAAGTCAAAATATATCTGCATTGTGAACATTAACACACCCACCCACACTGCTGCCGCAGATATGCCGTTAAAATTATCTTCAAGCAGCTGTGTCGCTATATTTCCCGCATAGTTTGCAAACAGCACCTTTTTTCCGAGACCTATAGAGAATCTGAACATTCCGTCAACAAATCCCCTCATACTTTCTGTCCTGTCCGTTATCTGCATATCAATATCCGAATACCTCACTATAGGTCCTGCTATAAGCTGTGGAAACATTGATATGTATAATAACAGATAGAAATAATTTTTCTGTACTCTCGCATCCTTTCTATATACATCAACGACATATGTAAGAGCCTGAAATGTAAAAAATGATATTCCTACCGGCATCCTTATGTCATACTCCGGCAGTCCCAGATTTATCACTCCATTTACGGCAGATACAAAAAAATTATAATATTTCACTATAAACAGTAATGACAGGTTGCTTATGACAGCCATGGACAGAAGCGTTACTTTCAATCCTTTTTTATTTACTTTATCCATCAACATCGCAAACAGATAGTCGGCAAATGTCAACGCAGCCATGATAAATACCCACTTTGGCTCTCCCCATGCGTAAAACATGAGTGAAAATATTAGAAGTACTATATTTTTGCCCGTTCTTCCGGGCATTATGAAATAACTAATTAAAGATACCGGCAGAAAAATGCCAAGAAATATTACGCTAGAAAATACCATCCTTATTCATCACCTTACCCCCTCTTTCAGTTCCAATATAACCATATACTCTGCTTCCAACGCCTATATACATTCCTTCTCTCGAAATGACTGATTTTATTTTTCCTTTTCTTCCTATCTCCACTCCTGCCCCGATATATATGACGCTCTCTGTAAATACATTTTCTAATACTTTCGCATAATCTTCTATAATAATAGTTCCGTCTGCAAATACATTTCCGGTGACAATGGCATTTTTACATATTTTTATATTTCCGGTTGATTTTATATCACCATATACAACCGCATTTTCTCCTATCTGCAGATTATGTGAAGTAATTATTGTGTTCTTTAATTCTTCCGATTCAGCTACACTTTTTATATTTCTCACTATCTTTTTGTATACAGGCATATCTTCACATACAATGCTGTCATCACCGGTTTTTTCCACACAGTCAGATATCTCTATAACCGGAGCATATATTCTTAAAAATTCACAGCCTGAACTGATAATAACCCTTTTTCCTGACGTTATACTTTTTCCTGCATGAGAGTTATTTTTTATGACAAGAAGCTCATCCGAATCTGCCCATCGTTTTACTACACTGTTTTCACTGATTATTACTTCCTTTTTTCCGGAGACAGCCCTAATAACCGAAGATGCGGCAAAAACTATTTTTTCCTCCGCATATACTTCCTTCAAAAACACTGCTTTTTTATCTATCTTTAACGGAATCCTGACAAACAGTAATTTATCCATCATCTCTTCAATCTGCCTGCGGTCCTTGATGTATAATATTCTCTCCTCCTTTGAGAGAAAGAGCCTGTCATTGATTCCTCCGTTTACCTCTATGGCATCAAGCAAAAGCCTTCTGAAAGATTCAGAAAAATATCTTGGATTTTTTATATTATCACTCCGTACCACAAGCGAGGTTTCCACACCGTCATCAAAATCAAGGAATCTGCCTAATCCAAACGGAAATAACGTAATAGAAGTAAACACTATACAACATGCTACTAATTCAAGCATTTTCTACCCTCTTTTCATTACTAAATCTCTTTGTCTTTGCCCATTTAACGTTTCTGCGTGTAATTATATCAATCACTGCATCAAAAAATCCCAGTGAAATATACCACATATAAAAATAAAAGCTGAAACACAGTTGCGGAAGGGCAAGTATTTCCTTTTCCATTCCATCAAGAAATGCTCCCGAACCGATTTCGTAAAATGGAGCAAAATTCCCCCATGTATTGTAAATTCCGATAAAAAGTATTGCCCACCATCCTGCAAAAATTTCCATCTTTCCCATAAAAAACAGTATGAGACAGTCAATCTGCGCAAGCCCCAGTATAAGTGGTACCGCATATACAAGTAACAACAGTGTTCCGTCCAGTTTTTCCGCAAATCCCACATTTGGTGAAAAAAGAAATTTGAAAAAATATCTAAACATTACATTATTATGTCCCCTCGACCACCTTCTTATCTGTTTTCCACGCACTTCCCAGGTCTCCGGGGACTCCTCATAACATTCAGCACTATTGTCATACACTACATTCCAGCCCATGGAATATATTCTGTAGGTAAGCTCCGTATCCTCCGCTAAAACTTTCGTGTCAAAACCGCCGGTTGCCAACATTATGTTTTTTCTGAATCCTCCTACCGTTCCACCATACTGTGGCAACAGCCTCATATTAAATCTTGCCTGCTGGTCTACCTGATACCCGCCTGAACGCTCAAGATTTAATAAAACCGTCAGCATGTTTTTTTTTGCATTTATCGGCACAACCCTGCCCATGACAGCTCCGACCTTCGGGTCCTTAAATGCAAGTGCCAGCTTTTTAATCAGATTTTTTGACGGTCTGTAATCCGCATCAAATACAATTATTACCTCTCCTCTTGCCACCTTTAATGCATCATTTAATCCTGCCGGTTTTCCTCTCTCTCCGTCACCATTTCTGTGTATCGGTCGTATAAATGAATATCTGTCATGATATTCTTCAAGTATCTCCGGCGTTTTATCATCTGAATGATCATTTATGGCAATTATCTCAAGTTTCTCCCTGTCATAATCACATTTAAGCAGCGAGTCAAACAGATTTCTTATCACAGCCTCCTCATTATGCATCGGTATCATTACCGTAACCATCGGTAGTTCACTGTCATATATATCCCTGTAGGATACTCTCTGTTTTGCAAATAATCTGTTATATGAAAAGCAAAAATGTCTTATAGAATATATAATCATTAGAAATATTGAAAATATAAAATATCCCTGAAGAATCTTTACGACCATTTCCATACTCTCCCCCTCTTTTTGCCTTGAAATTTTTTCCCTGACATGTATATGAATAAAGAAAATATGCCCATCATAATAAGAAAATCAAACAGTACTCCAAATGTAAAATAAAGACTTGCCATAAATAAATATGAAAACTTACTTATTATAATCATATACAGAATATATCTGACTATTCCGTAAACAAATGAAAGCACCATAAGCATTGCAAGTGATATTATCCTATACCATGTAACATGCGTTATGAGCGATGTGGATAACCAGTACACGACTATAATCATCAGCCATACGATAACCTGCTGCTTCATATATAATATTGAATAAGTATCAAGTGTATACGGAAACTTATCACCAAAAAATATGAAAAACAAAGATGACGCAAGATGAACACAAAGCCCTATAGTCAGAAAAATCATTAAAGGTTTTCTGTTCATATTAATCCTTGCAAACACAACAATAAGTATAAGTGTTACAATAAAGCTTATCATTGCCATGGTAAATGACGGATATATCCCTTTCATGGTTATATAATATATGCCGCCAAATATAGGAAAATATTTCTCTTTTAATATTCCCGTGGTGTCTCCTGTTATATTATTTATTAGTCCTGCTGAAAATTCTGATATATAGTATGATATTTCTGAATATGAACACAGATATATGAGTATCACAGGCACAAGAACAAATATTATCTGCAACAGATATGTTATCCATGCCCTGTTTAAGTGCCTGTAATCTCTTGAGTAATAGATTTCGTTTTTTTCTCCCTTATTTAATATTTTCCCCATGATATTTCCCCTTAAGCATATATTCACTGACTTTTATACTACTCTAGTATTTTATAAATGTCAATTTTATTAGTATTACATCTTTCGTCAATTTTTGATAACCTGATTTCCCACACTCCCGCCTTTATCAAGAAATTCGTTTCTAATCCTCTCATTAACTGCCTCCACCTCAAGCATAAATTCTCTTGAAGATATTCTTTTTGCTCCCTGTCCCATGATGATAAGCTGCTCTAATCCATCAGATGTCGCCACCGTAACATCATATTTTTTATTCATGTTGTGGACTGTTTTTTCGATATACATGTCAGCCGTCTCAGCCTCTTTTGTATACACAACATATATATTATTATACTTCTGCACTTCCCCAAGATTTCCTTTTACCTTGTATGCATCAAACACAAGTATAACCGTACACTGCTTAAATCCCTGATAGTTGCACAATATATCCATAAGCTTACCTCTTGCAGCCTCCAGATTATCCTTTGCCAGTGTATTAAGTTCATCATTTGTAAATATCATATTGTAGCCATCAACCAACAGATACTCATCTCTCTTAACTTCCATGATATTTCTATACTGTACGGTATCCGGTTTCTCATATCCCATGGATGATGATTTTGCCGGCAGCTTTGTCTTAAGCTTACCATAGGTTCTCTCAAATATTTCCTTCAATTCACCATCATCATACAATGAAACTCCCGAATAAGAGCCTTCCCTTTTTTCATTTATCACCATATCTGCTTCCGGTTCATTCTTTTTATCACTCACAAACGGAATGTGCATATGATCTTTTACCTCGTTCCATGAAACATTATATCCCGCTCCATGTGCACAGAATATGGAACCCGTAGGATTTTCCACATCCTTTTCGCTGTCGTATCCTATACTTTGTATGACCTCGTCAGAATTATGGCATATATCATATCCTTTGAAGCTTACACTAAGTCTTCCTGCTCCCTTTGTATACGACATGACTTCTCTCATATATCCCTGCATAAGTGATACCGGTGCACTTCCGCATATAACAGCCCTGCCGTCATGTATATCAGGTGCATCAAATTTTCCATCCATTGCCTGAATATCATTTAATGCCCGGCCAAGATTATCCGACGGAACATCCAGTTTAAAACTGTAGTAGGGTTCTAATAATACACTCTTTGCAGATTTAAGTCCCTGCCTTACTGCCCTGTAAGTAGCCTGTCTGAAATCTCCGCCCTCCGTATGTTTTATATGTGCCTTTCCGGCAACAAGCGTTATCTTTACATCCGTAATCTCTGAGCCCGTAAGTACGCCAATATGCTGTTTTTCCAAAAGATGTGTAAGTATAAGTCTCTGCCAGTTTCTGTCAAGCACATCCTCGCTGCATGTACTCTCCACCTCTATACCGCTTCCCCTCTCAAGCGGTTCCATGATAAGATGCACTTCTGCATAATGCTTTAACGGTTCAAAATGTCCTACACCTTCCACAGTGTCACATATGGTTTCTCTATATACAATGCTTCCCTCGCCAAAGGTTACATTCACCTTAAATCTGTCATGTATAAGTCTCTTTAACACCTCTAACTGAACTTCTCCCATAAGGCGGGCAAGTATTTCCTTATGACTTTCATTCCAGACAATGTGAAGCATCGGTTCTTCCTCTTCGAGCTGTTTAAGTTTCAGATAAAATCCATGCAAATCGGCACAGTCTTCGGCTTCTATGACATAGTCAAGTACCGGCTGCATATATACGGTTTCATTCTGTTTTTCACTGCCAACTCCCTGACCTGCATATGTCTTTGTAAGTCCCGTCACGGCACAAACTTCTCCCGCATCCGCATGGTCTGCTGTTTTGTAGCCTGCTCCTGAATATATTCTTATCTGGTTTATCTTTTCATGTTCTATCTCGTCTTTTACCTTTATTCTGCCATTTGTCACCTTAAGCCATGTAAGTCTTGTTCCCTGTTCATCTCTTGATATTTTATATATTCTTACCGACACATCACCTGAGTTATCATACTCAGGTGGTACGGTATATTTTTCTATATTCTGAATCATTTCCTCTACACCGGACATTTTCAGTGCCGAACCAAAGAAACATGGAAATACCTTTCTTTCATGGACAAGTCTTGATATATCTTCCGTACCAAGAACAGAGGCATCCAGATATTTTTCCAGTGCCTCTTCATCATTCACGGCCATATCCTCATATACAGCCTCTATATTTTCAAAATCCACTATGCCTTCACTCAGATTTTTTCTGAGATTGCTTATCAATTCTTTCCTGCTCAAATTTGTTATATCCATTTTATTTACAAACAGATATGTAGGAATATTATAGCTTTTTAAAAGTTTCCACAATGTTTCTGTATGGCTTTGGACTCCATCAGTCCCACTTATTACCAGTATGGCATAATCAAGTACCTGAAGTGTACGCTCCATCTCTGCCCCGAAGTCTACATGCCCCGGAGTATCTAAGAGTGTCACCTCCATATCACCAAACTTAAGTCCTGCCTGCTTTGAAAATATTGTAATTCCTCGTTCTCTTTCAAGCTCATAATTGTCAAGAAATGCATCACCATGATCCACTCTTCCTGCACTTCTTATCTCGCCTGTAAGATAAAGCATACTCTCCGATAATGTAGTCTTACCCGCATCAACATGGGCAAGAATACCTATAACCACCCTCTTCATTATTTAGTTCCGGTAGAGCCGAAGCCTCCCGCTCCTCTCACAGTATCCTCAAGTTCATCACAGGTTACAAATTCTGCCGTAAGAAACGGTGCTATGACAAGCTGTGCTATTCTCTCACCATGTTCAACTACAGCTTCACTGCCACTGTGATTGTGAAGTGCCACCATCACTTCACCTCTGTAATCCGCATCTACCACACCGACTTTATTTGCCGGTGCAAGCCCTTTCTTAGTGGCAAGTCCGCTTCTGGCATATATAAGCCCTGCATAGCCTTTTGGTATCTCCATGGCAAGTCCGGTATGTATAAGCTTTGTCTCTCCCGGCATAATAACAATATTTTCATCTGTACATGCATACAAATCCGCTCCGGCTGCATACTCTGAACCGTATGTCGGAATAACTGCATTTTCATTTAATTTTTTTATATTTACCTGTGATTTCATTTACTTCTCCATTTCAACTGATTATTATTCTGTATCAAATTCATAAAGCTGCACGGTTCCACTCTCTAATGATTCCTTAACCTTTATTGTCTTCTGATTTGCCGAGCCTTTAAATATCAGACTTAAATCTTTCTGCTCAAGAATAAATTCACCGTCTACCATGACATCTATATAAGACAACAGCTCCTTCGTAAACGGATACTCATTCATCATCCTTCCGACAATATCCCTTTCAAAATCATATCCCGTAAAGCACCAGACGGTTTTATCGGGATATACTGATTTTACCTGTTTTAACAGCGGAATAAGCGGTTCCTGATTCTGTATTTCAAACGGGTCACCGCCAAGAAGCGTGAGCCCGCTTATAAATTCAGGTTTCATGTATTCGATTATAAGATCTATAGTCTCCTGTGTAAATGGTTTTCCATAATTGAAATCCCATGTCTCAGGATTAAAACATTCTTTACAATGATGTGTACAGCCGCTGACAAACAGCGATATCCTGATGCCTGGTCCGTTAGCCACATCATACTGTTTTATATCTGCATAATTCATACTATCACATCAGTGTGATTTTTCACACTTTCCTCCATTTCTACAGATGCAAAACTCTTGCTTTTATTTCTTTAGTCTTTCCAACATTCCAGAAATTTTCTCCAAGATATCCGCATGTTCTTCTCGTAACATTCATCTTGTTGTGATCTTTGTTGTGGCACTGTGGACATTCCCACTCACCCTCGTCATTTATGATAATCTCTCCGTCATATCCACATTCATGACAATAGTCTGATTTAGTATTGAACTCAGCATACTGAATGTTATCATATATGAATTTTACCACTTCTTCAAGTGCGGTAAGATTATGTCTGAGATTAGGTATCTCTACATATGAGATAGCACCACCGGATGAAATATTCTGGAACTGGCTCTCAAATGTAAACTTACTGAATGCATCAATCTTCTCACGAACATCTACATGATATGAGTTTGTATAATATCCTTTATCTGTTACATCCTTAATCTCTCCGTATTTTTCCTTATCTATTCTTGCAAATCTGTAACAGAGTGATTCAGCAGGAGTTCCGTAAAGTCCGAAACCGAGTCCTGTATTTTCCTTCCATGTATCTGTTGCATTTCTGAGTCTGTTCATAACCTTAAGTGCAAATTCAAGTCCCTTAGGCTGTGTATGACTCACCCCTGTCATAAGCTTTGTCACTTCATACAATCCTATATATCCCAGTGACAGTGTTGAATATCCGTCGTGTAAAAGCTTGTCTATTGATTCACCCGGTTTGAGTCTTGCTATGGCTCCATACTGCCAGTGTATCGGACTGACATTTGAGAGAGTTCCCTCAAGTGCATGATGTCTGCACATCAATGCCTCAAAGCAGAGTGCAAGTCTCTCTTCAAGAAGCTGCCAGAAAAGTTCCATGTCTCCATTTGCAATTATACCTATCTGCGGAAGATTTATACTTACAACACCCTGATTAAATCTTCCTTCCCATTTATAATTGCCATTCTCATCCTTCCATGGGCTTAAAAAACTTCTGCATCCCATACAGCTGAATACATTTCCTTCATAATTCTCTCTCATCTTCTTTGCTGAAATGTAATCAGGATACATTCTCTTTGCTGAACATTTTACTGCAAGCTTTGTAATGTAGTCATATTTTCCACCCTTTAAGCAGTTATGCTCATCAAGGACATAGATGAGTTTTGGAAATGCCGGAGTGACATATACACCCTTTTCATTCTTTATTCCTTCAAGACGCTGACGGAGTATCTCCTCTATAATCATTGCATTTTCTTCTATATATTCATCATCCTTGTCAAGATTTAAGAACAATGTAACAAACGGTGACTGTCCGTTTGTTGTCATCAGTGTATTAATCTGATACTGGATTGTCTGTACTCCTGATTTTAATTCATCCATAAGTCTGTCATTTACAAACTGCTCAAGAAGGTCATTATCTATCTTATCTCCGTATTTTTCTCTGTAATGACGCTCATATTTATCATGGCTCTTTCTTAAATATTTGCCAAGATGACGTACATCAACTGACTGTCCGCCATACTGGCTTGAAGCAACTGCTGAGATAATCTGTGTCATAACAGTACATGCAACCTGAAAACTCTTAGGACTCTCTATCATCTTGCCATTCATTACAGTGCCGTTATCAAGCATGTCCCCTATATTTATAAGACAGCAGTTAAATATCGGCTGTACAAAATAATCCGCATCATGGAAATGTATTATTCCTTCCTCATGTGCTTTGGATATCTTCTCCGGAAGCAGTACCCTCTTTGTCAGATCCTTTGACACCTCACCTGCTATCAGGTCTCTCTGTGTGCTGGCAATGCTGGCATTTTTATTTGAATTTTCCTCCATTACATCCTTGTTGCTGTTCTTTATAAGGCTCATAATGGAATCATCTGTCGTATTTGCCTTTCTTACCATCTCACGGGTATATCTGTATATTATATAAGTTTTGGCAAGAACATATTTCTTCTCTGACATAAGCTTCTGCTCTATTATGTCCTGAATGTCCTCTACCTGCATCTCATCTACACCACGATTTTCTATCGAAGCCACTATATTATATATTTTATCTTCCGTCACTTTTTCATGTGGCTCCACTTCATCATTAGCCTTCTGTATGGCTACTACTATTTTATTTCTGTCATATTCGACTCTTCTGCCGTCACGCTTTATTACTTTCATTTTTCCTGTTCCTTTCATCGCCCGCAGGCAACCCTTAAATAATTTACATTAGGCATTATAGCACCACATACTAAATATAGCAACGTCTATTTTTTTCAGCACAACATATTGTGATATAGTAAAATCATTGTGCATAGCTGTTTTACTGGGGAGCTGTATAATTTTACCAAATTTTATGTAACTATTTCATGAACTTTTACTGTAACCAGTAATCAAGAACGCTTAAAAGCTTTTCTATCTCTATCGGCTTCGACAGATGCTCATTCATTCCTGCCCGTGCTGCCTCCGCTACATCTTCTGCAAATGCATTTGCGGTCATGGCAACAATCGGTACACTTGTTGCATATCTTCCGCCCAATGCACGTATCTCCCTTGTGGCAGCATATCCGTCAAGCTCCGGCATTCTTATATCCATAAAAATAATATCATAATACCATGATGTGCGTTCTATAAACATCTTCAATGCTTCCATGCCATTCTGTGCCGTCTCGACCTCTATACCGACCATCTTAAATATTTCTGATGCTATCTCCATGTTAAGTTTGTTATCCTCTGCCAAAAGAACCCTGTTTCCAGTAAAGTCATGCCTCACCTCACTGTTCTTTATTCTTATTTCTTCATCCTGAAGCTTTAATGAAAGCTGTATGGTAAATGTAGTTCCTTTCCCTTCTTCACTGTCAATCTGGATACTTCCACCCATCATATTTATTATATTCTTAACAATTGACATTCCAAGCCCCGTACCTTTTATACCACTCACACGTTCCTCTCTGGTAAACGGTTCGAATATATGCTCCTGATACTCCTTACTCATTCCTATTCCTGTATCACCTATCACGAACTTATAACGTCCGAGCTTCGGGTTATCACAGCTTTTCTCCGTTATCATCACCTTTATGCTTCCACCCTCAGGAGTATACTTCACTGCATTGCTTATGAGATTGGTAAAAAGCTGCTCTATTCTCTGTCCGTCTGCTATAATATTCTCGTGCCTTACATCCCGTATATTTACGCTTATTTTCTGTCGTTTTGCGGAAGACTCTGCACTTATCATGTCTATGGCATTATCAACAATTTCGGTAATATTTGCATTGCCTTCAGACAGTCTTACATTTCCCGATTCAATCTTACTCATATCCAGCACATCATTTATCATGCCGAGCAGATGTCTTCCTGAAGACGTAATCGTCTCTAATGCCTGTATCGTTTTTTCCATGTCATCTATGTAAGTTTCTGCTATCGCTCCCATTCCTATTATGGCGTTTAACGGTGTTCTTATATCATGCGACATATTTGAAAGGAACTGGCTTTTAGCCTTATTTGCACGCTCTGCCGTATCAAATGCATCCTTTAATGTCTCACGGTACTCCTCCTCTTTTAGCTTAAGCTCCGTTATATCCTGGGCAGCGAACAGAAGTTTAACCGGTCTTGCTCCCTTTCTCTCAAGACACAATATGCTTAAAGTTCTGTATCCCCTGTTTCTTGTGTCAACATACTCAAACCGCAATACATCCACATCCCCCCTCATTCCCTCATATAATTTATTCTTTGTGAGATATTTCTCCATGCTGCCACTCTCATCATCAACAGCTACAAACTGTGAAAAGACAGTACGCACAAAATCTTCATAAGTTCCTCTGTCTGCAAGTTCTCCAATTTTATCAGCCTGACTCCTCACATAATATTCATATGTATCCTCATCCAGATCGACGATTGCAAACCGGCTGAACAGTTTTACCGTTCCCTGCACTATTTTTTCAAAATCATCCTTCTGTCTTGAAATCCGCTTTCTCTGTCCCGCTCCGGCATATATTATTACCGCTACATATATAATGGCGAGAATAGCGAGAATCATGGTACATATCTCTATGCGCCGCACTATACTGTATGACTTACTCATGACGTCCGCTTCATTGGTTGATATTATAACAGTCCACACACCTTCACCAACCGGTTCAGAATAAAAATGAACATACCCGTTGTTACTCTCTGAATACACTGAACATTCCGCACTCTCTGTCCGTTTAATTTTATTAATGAATTTACTTTTGCCAAAACCTTTCTTAAAAATATGCCCATCTATAAGCTCATCTATGTCCGAATATCCTGCATTTTCTGATGTACCCATGAGTATATCTCCCGTGATGCTGTCCACTATATATAATGTGAGTTTATCGCTGTACAGTGATTCCGTAAGTTTCTGTGCCATCTTACTAAGATTGATTATTCCATAAACAAGTCCGACATTCTCTCCATCACGCCTCACCGGTAAATATATCCTCACCACATCACCATATTCTTCCATCTGTGACTCAATCTTCTCAGAAACATGTTCTCCCTCTTTTATTTCTTTATCATAATCAATCCCGCCATAATTCTCTACCATTCTTCCGTCTTTTAAAAGAATCGAATTGTCAGGATACACAAGCACTACCTGTTCCATCCAGTCATCACCGTCATAAGCCCCAAGAATGCTGCTTATTACATCTGTATCATATATGTTACCATACGCTTCTATCTCTTTTGCTATCAGATTCACCATTTTTTTATCTTTATTTATAATAAGATTAATCTCTGCCGCAGAGCCTGATGTCTCATTTCTGACATTTGCAAAACTGTTGGAAGTGACTTCCTTACGCACATATCTGCAAGTTGTAAATGCAACTATATAAGAAAAAATCAACAGTCCAATCCCCATTGCTGCCAGCAGATATTTTATATTTACAATATTCTTTTTATCTTTCACCATATTTCTTACTTTAGGAATATTAATTTTATTCCTTTGTCCCTCCTCCAAAATAACTGTTTTAAATATAACATATTATATTTTCCAACGCAATCCGCACTATAAGGCAATTTATTTTTTGTATAATAAAAAAAACATGTGGACTAATTGAGAATTTTGTGAGAAAATGTCATCAGAGTGTGTTTATTTATACACGCAAACATAAGAATTATATATTTGAAAGGAGTCTTATAATGATTTATTCACAGGAAGTCGAAAACATGTGCCCAGTTGGCCAGGGTGTTAATCATGGTTGTGCACCTATACCGGAAGAAGCAAAATGGGTAAAAGCAAAAGAAATTAAGGATATTTCAGGTTTCACACACGGTGTTGGCTGGTGTGCACCTCAGCAGGGTGCCTGTAAGCTCACTTTAAATGTTAAAGAAGGAGTTATCCAGGAAGCATTAGTTGAAACTATCGGATGTTCAGGTATGACACATTCAGCAGCTATGGCAGCTGAAATCTTACCGGGAAGAACTATCCTCGAAGCTTTAAATACTGACCTCGTATGTGACGCTATAAACACAGCTATGAGAGAGTTATTCTTACAGATTGTATACGGACGTTCACAGAGTGCATTCTCTGAAGACGGTCTTGCAATCGGTGCCGGACTTGAAGATTTAGGAAAAGGTCTTCGTTCACAGGTTGGTACTATGTACGGTACTCTTAAAAAAGGTCCTCGTTACCTTGAAATGGCAGAAGGTTATGTAACAGCTATCGCTCTTGACGAAGATGATTTAATCATCGGATACAAGTTCGTAAGCCTTGGAAAGATGACAGATTTCATCAAAAAAGGTGATGACCCTAACACAGCTTACGAAAAAGCTTGCGGACAGTACGGCCGTGTAGATGATGCTGTTAAACTTATTGACCCTAGAACAGACGAAGTATTGGCTAAATAAGAGGAGGTAACGAGAATGGCTTTATTTGAATCATATGAAAGAAGAATTGATAAAATCAATAGTGTATTAAATGAGTACGGTATCTCTTCTATTGAAGAAGCTGAGAAAATCACTAAAGATGCCGGCTTAGATGTATATAACCAGATTAAAGGTATACAGCCTATCTGTTTCGAGAATGCATGCTGGGCTTACACAGTAGGTGCTGCTATCGCAATCAAGAAAAACTGCAGAAAAGCTGCTGACGCTGCTGCTGCTATCGGTGAAGGACTTCAGGCTTTCTGTATTCCTGGATCAGTTGCTGATACACGTAAGGTTGGTCTTGGACATGGTAACCTTGGTAAAATGTTACTTGAGGAAGACACAGAGTGTTTCTGTTTCTTAGCAGGACATGAGTCTTTCGCTGCTGCTGAAGGTGCTATCGGAATCGCTGAGAAAGCTAACAAGGTTCGTAAGAAACCTTTAAGAGTTATCCTTAATGGTCTCGGAAAAGACGCTGCTCAGATTATCTCAAGAATCAACGGATTTACTTTCGTTGAGACAGAGTACGATCCATACACAAACACAGTTAAGGAAGTATTCAGAAAATCTTACTCAACAGGTTTAAGAGCAAAAGTAAACTGTTACGGTGCAAACGATGTTTGCGAAGGTGTTGCAATCATGCACAAAGAAGGTGTAGACGTTTCTATCACAGGTAACTCTACAAACCCTACAAGATTCCAGCATCCGGTTGCAGGTACTTACAAAAAAGAATGTATCGAACAGGGCAAGAAATATTTCTCAGTTGCTTCAGGTGGTGGTACAGGACGTACACTTCATCCTGATAACATGGCTGCTGGTCCTGCTTCATACGGTATGACAGATACATTAGGACGTATGCACTCAGACGCTCAGTTTGCTGGGTCTTCATCAGTTCCTGCTCACGTAGAGATGATGGGTCTTATCGGTGCAGGAAACAACCCAATGGTTGGTATGACTGTTGCTGTTGCCGTTTCCGTACAGGAAGCTGCTGACGCAGGTAAATTCTAATAGACGATAAATAAGAAATGCCTAAAACACTGCAATCTCAAGGGGTTGCGGTGTTTTTTATTGTTTTGGGATTTGTGTCAAAATCGTTTAAAATAAAATGTACCCTATAGATTAGACAGTTTGAGTTTTTAAAACCCTTACCATTGGACAGTAAGTTTTAATGAAAACCCTTAAATCTAGACAATGAGTTTACAGGGAACCCTTAACTTCGGACATGGTGCTGATAAAACCCTTTATTTGGGACAAAATCGGTTTTGACTCCAATTCAGATTGATATTACAATAAAAATGAATTGGAGGAAATTATGGCAAACAAAAAGTTTACAGAACAGGAAATGCTCACACTGAGAAATAGCAAATATGTGTTGGAT
>ERZ1034998.630-NODE-630-length-22368-cov-5.019585_pt1 | contig 22368 bp, 25 predicted proteins | sample MGYA00520621_ERZ1034998 | MGnify/ENA primary metagenome ERZ1034998 (study PRJEB33766, sample SAMN09781748) | gut metagenome | biome: gut microbiome | host: Homo sapiens | place: Madagascar | study: EMG produced TPA metagenomics assembly of the PRJNA485056 data set...
TAGGGTTCCATCTTCTTGTCTGATGTCCGAAATGAACACCTGCTTCGAGTAACTGTTTCATTGAAATTACGCTCATTTTCTTTACCTCCGTTTGGTTGTTTGTCTTCCATGTGCTTCCAATTTGGTTGCCACCGGACAAGCGTATATCCGGCACCGGCTCCTTCCACACATGTGTTTACTTATTTAAAGCCTTTGGAATTATATCATACCAAAGGCTCTGTTGCAAGCATTTTATTTAATTTTGCCCAATTTTACGCCAGATTGTTTGGCAATCTTACTGGGAATCCGTTGTTTCCGTATCCTCCACAACCACCGCTTCCGGTACCTGTGCGGTGATGATCTTAGCGATCGTATCCGCATCCGCGCCAACCGGGATCCGGTAGGTTCCCTCACGGATCAAGCCGTCATAATCATGCACACTCATATACTTGCGGAATGCGTCCACATCCTCGATCAGCCCGCAGGCGAGAAGCTTCTCTGCCGCCGTCCGGCATACCTCACCGTCCGCGACAGTAAATATGATGTCACCCTGTGCGTCATCCTGCGCTACGCCATTCTGTGCTGCATCACCCTGTGCCGCATCTTCCGAAGTTGTATCATCCTGCGCCTCATCCCCCTGCGCTGCACTCTCCGGAGTTATGCCATCCTGCGTGCCATCATTTTGTACCGCATCATCTGACGTTGCATCATCCGGCTGTTCATTGTCCTGTGCTGTATCATCCGGCTGCGCATTGTCCTGTGCTGCATCATCCGGCTGCGTGCTTTCACTCTCCAAAGGCGGTGTGTCCGTCTCACCATCGTCCGGAATCACCATTCCAAGTTCCTTTGCGCGTGCGATCACGCGCTCATCTGTCATGATCCCTCCATGTAATTGAATCGATAACATGAGGAAAAGTGTGCTGACTAAAATGCCAAGCCCAAGTCCTCTTAAATAGTATTTCAATCTCACGTTATTTTTCCTCTTTATATAAGCCAATTACCAGCTTAACTTCCCCAAGTCCAAGGCCAAGCTGCTTTGCGATTTCCACATCCGTCTTTCCCATGCCGTGAAGGAATAAGATATCCTCGTTGTGGTTACGCTCCGTGTCCCCGGTCTGCTGCTTTACCGCCTCCGCAAGCGCACGCTCCGAATCGACATCCTGCGGAACCGTCACCTCCTCCTCCAGCTTTTCTGCAGCATCTGCAAGCTTTTGCAATGCCGCGTCTTCCGTTGCCTTCATCTGTGCAGAAAACCGCGACAGTTCGCCAGCGAGATCCGTAAGTTCTTTGTGCTTGTCATTTAACATGCTGTACAAAAACATGATCTCGTTGTGTGTCTTGTCCATCGAGTCGAGAACAGTGTCAGAGTATTCGCTGATTGCCATGATTTTCTCGTTGGACAGCTTTTCCATCGCCCGCTCGGAAAGCTCCATTGCATCATCCATCTTGTTGTCGATAGTCTCCTCAACCTTTGCATCCGCATTGCCGAGCTGCTTTTGAATGATCATCCGAAGCTCGTCCTCACTCAGTTTGGAAATCTGGTCAATATCCTTTTGCGAAAGCCGGTCGCTGACCAAAAAGCTGCCAAGCAAAAAAACAATTCCTATTATAATAAGTACAATCTCAATTCCTGTCACTTGTCCGTCCTCTATATTTTAATATCAAAGCCCCCGCCGGCGCTCTTTTTGATCACACGTCCGGGCTGCTGTTTTTCTTCCTGCTTCGGCTTCTTCCTGACAGCGGGCGCATAATACTGCCCGTGCCCTTCCTCCCTTGCGTCCGCATGATCCTGCGCACCCTGGCTGTCATCCTTTTTCCTGACCTGATGCATCGCCGCAGCTTCCTTCTGTTCTACCTGTGTCTGGATATTCTGCTGGTCAACCAAAGGTTTGGCATCCTCCTGATGCTTCAAGTTGCCAACGTCCTCTGTTCTTTGTATCATTCCGTTAAAATCGATCGGTCTAATTGACATATTATCACCTTACATTGCGCAGATTTTGATTTCGCCATCCTCTTTTTTGAACCGGCAATAACTGCGCTTTTCTTTGACATTACAGGACAGATCCGAAATCGAAACCGAAACTCCTACATACACATTCCGGTTTGCCTGGACATACGCGCCGCTTGATGCCGCCATGCTCTCATGGATCTGTCCCATTTCGTTCCTGATCTCCTCATACCTGGTAAGCTGCTCCTTATATTCCGCTGCAATCCTCTGCATATATAGCAGCTTATCCTGTGGGAGGCGGTCGCCATTCCGGATGATCGAACTGTAATTATCAATGATAAGCTTATTGTCCTCCATATTCTTGGAAAGCGCCGTTTTTTCCTTGGAAAGCTCCATATAATGTGCCTTTTCTTCCGGTTTTACCCCCACCTCAAGTACCGTGGTGGTTCCCATCTCGGAGCCGATATTGTCCGCCTCGACATATTCGCCCGCGCGTATAACACCGCCTGTGATGAGTCCTTTTCTCCCGTGGACCGCAACCGAATTTGCCGCTGATATATCACTGTTTATGATTGTCTCCGCCTCCACATAACCTCCGGAGGTAACGGTCGCACTCTCAATGTACTTCGCAATCAGATGGTTTCCCGCATAGAAAACCCCTTTGTACATTCCGTGGATGCCAAGCTTGACGATGATCTGTCCATCCGCATAAAGCTCCGCGCCTTCCACGACTCCTTCCACAATAATATCACCCTTGGCATGAATGGAAAAGCCTGATTTGACATTGCCGTGAACCAGTACATTGCCGGAATAGTCAATATTTCCGGTCGAATTATCCACATCCGCCGGAACCTCATAAACATCCGAGACAAACACCTTGTCATCGTACAGCGACGCATGACCGTTCACCTTGGAATACAGCTCGGTCTTATCCTCACTGATCGCGATATTGGAACCATACGACAGCCTAAGCGTCTTGACTGTGCGCGGCTTGACCGCCTCACCCATGACATTTTTCCCCGGCATTCCCGGATTCTCCGGAATAAGTCTTGCAAGAAGCTGTCCTTCTTCCACATGGCTGATCGTATTCAGTTCCTTGTAGTTAACACTCCCATCCTCATTGTGCTTAGGTTTTAGATCCCTGCTCGTATTGAAATAATACTCAATGGCTGCATCCGTCCCATGAACCGGCTGGGTTCCGCGCACAAACACAAAATCCTTACAATACTCCCGCTTCTGCAGAAAATTGTAAACAGCCATCTGATCCATTCCATATTTTATTTTACGAAATGCCAGTGATTCAACAATATCTCTGGCATTCAGCATTCTTCCTCCCTCTGATGGCGGATAAAACCGGCAGATGACTTCCATCTTATCTGCACTGATGGAAACATCCATCATCTCACTTACCTCAATTCCATCCCAGGGTCCTATATGAGCTTCTCTCTCCTCATCCCTGTCCTGCATCGCAGCATAGAGGGACTTCAGATCGTAATTCTTATAGTTCTTCGTCTCCAGATAGGAGGTTACTTCCTTAATATCAAGAACATTCCCGCCGCCGGTCGGCGGATAAAAATGTAAAAATGCCTGTCCGTCGCGGAAAATCAAGCGAAAATATTGATTTGCCATCCCCACTTACTCCATTTTATTCTACCAGTATATTCATATAGCTTCCAAGCTTTTTGCGCATCTTAAGCAGCGCCTTGGTATGAAGCTGTGACACTCTCGACTCGGAAACCTCAAGCACACGGCTGATCTCCTTAAGAGTCAGATCTTCATAATAATAAAGTTCGATCACCATTCGTTCCTTCTCGGTCAGAAGTGCCAGTGATTCACTAAGCTTCTCCCTTAACTCAGCCTCCTCAACAACATCCTCCGGTCTCGCAAAATGCGAATTGTGGGTTGCATCCATAACCGGCTCCGGAACCGATCCCTGTTCTTCAAATTCGTTCAAAGAAACAACGTTCGTGATTTTTAGCTGTGACTGCCAGCTACTAAGTTCCTCCTCCGACAAGCCAAGTTCTGTCGCGATCTCCTCATCTGAGGCGGTTCTCCCGGTACGCATCTCAACGTTCTTGATCGCCTCATCGATCTTTCGCTGTCTCTGCCGGACGGTACGCGGAATCCAGTCCATTTTGCGGATCTGATCCAGTATCGCGCCACGGATACGAAGGCTCGCATACGTCTCAAACTTGACATTTTTTTCCATATTAAATTTGTCGATAGCATCTATGAGTCCGAAAATACCGTAGCTGACCAGATCCTCATACTCAACATTATACCCCAGATACATGCTGAGTCTTCCTGCCACAAGCTTCACAAGCTGGGAGTAGGCAATGATTAACTGTTCTCTCAGTTCCGGTGTCGGTTTCTTTTGATACTCTTTCCAAAGTTTGTCCGTATCGACTGCTTTCATCTAAATCCGCCCCAACTTTACTCTTCTTTCTCGGCTGCATCAATATTTTCCACAGGTGCTTCCTCTGAGTTCTCCTCGTCCGGTTCTTCCTCCTTGTCCGCCATTTTTCTGATCCCGATATCCAGAATCATCTTCAGGATATTTCCGATCATCAGAAAAAGAATCAGTACAAGCAATAGCTGCTTTAAATAATCCAGAAGCTCCACATGGTGCAAAATTGCAAAAATACTGTCAATCACTCCCGCCGCAAGCATCACAAGTGCGGGAATATAATTTGTTTTCATGGTTATATTACCTTGATATCCTTCCCGACTGCCTTAATGGTATAATCCCCATTCTCGCAGTTTAGCTCAACAGTACGTCCGTAATTCAGTCCGGTATCCTCTGCAATAAGCGGAATCTGCAGTTCCTTCAAAAGATACTTCGCCTGTTCGATGTTCCTTGCTCCGACATTGCCCACAGCAGATGTTCCGCTCACCTCGAACATACAGGCTCCGCCCGCGATCTTGGCAACCAGCCGCCTGCGGTTCGCACCGGCAGCGAGCATCTGCCTTAAAAGCTCCTCTGTTCCGGTATCGCCAAACTTGGCAATGTTTGTATTATTTTTTAACTTTGTACTGTCCGGAAGCATATAGTGTACCATACCGCCAATTTTTGTTACCGGATCATAAAGTACCAGACCGATACAGGAGCCCAATCCCAAGGTTACGAGGACATCCGGGCTCTTGGCGACTTTCAGATCAGCCATTCCCACTTTTACCGTGTTTCCCATATTGCGTCTCTTCCTGTGTCTATTCTACATTTGAATACCAAGCGATGACAAAATCGTTGCGTAGGAATCCTGCTCCGGCATCAAAATAAAATAGCCATTTATCATCGTGTCATCCCCAAATTCTGTTTCGATCAATAAAGCATTATCCCCATACTGTCCGAACATGATTGCCGGGACACTTAAGATTGCCCCTGCCATATCGACCGATACATACGGGATTGATGGCGTGATCTTCAGATTCGTCATATTGGAAAGTGCCGTCAGGTAGGAAGCCGTAATAATGTTACCGATTTCCTTCAATGCGGACAATTCCATTTCATCAAATGGTTCATCCGGCTGTTTGTATGTACCCATAAGCTTGTCTGCAAGGTAGTGTGCAGAATCAAGCTTCATCAGAAACATCATGCTTCCGGTTATATCCTGTGAAACTTCGAGAAAAATTCCGACAATGATCTCATCCTCCGGGCAGATTGCGCTTCCAAGCTTGGACGCATCCATCAGTTCAACCTTCGGAACATTCATGTTGATCTTGGAATTGAGCATGGTTGCGATCGCCGTGGTGGCATTTCCCGCTCCGATATTTCCGATTTCTCTAAGGACATCTATATACATTTCATTGATCTGATCCAATGTAAAACTGCCCATGATACCTCCATAAACTATATATAGTGAGGCATGACCTCACTATATATATCTTAATTATTATCTTTATCCTCAACAATCGCACCGATCTCAAAGAGAGAGATCAGTGTGTCTCCCTTCTTGCCAATGCCGTTGATAAACAGCTCCTTGCCGTCCTTTGTATTCTGTGTAACCGGCTCAATCTCACTGTCATTAAGCGTTACGACCTCGCAGACCTCATCAACAATCACACCGATCAGTCCCTTTTCCTCAATCTTTAAAATGATGATACGGGACGCATTGGTAAAGACGTCATCCTCAAGCCCCATCTTCTTGCGCGCACTCATTACGGAAACAATCTCACCACGCAGGTTGATGATTCCCATAAAGTAAGATTGTGCCTTCGGGACACGGGTGATCTTCTGCATACGGATAATGTTGTCTACATATCCGATATCCATGCCGTATTTTTCGTTACCGATCTGAACTACGATATACTGCTTTGTCGTGTTATCTGTTGTCTCAATGCTCTTCTCAGCCATTTTCATTCACCCCCATTACACCAATGTGTTTGTGTCAAGAATCAATGCGATCTCGCCATCACCAAGAATTGTTGCACCGCTGATAAGCTTATTTCCATTGATGTACTTGCCAAGAGACTTGATAACGATCTCCTGCTGTCCCATCAGATTGTCTACGACAAGACCAGCCTGATTGTCGCCTCTCTTGACAATAACTACGGTCAGTTCTTCCGGCTCGTCCTCTCTTGGCTCGATATCCAAAAGCTTATCGAGACGGACAAGTGGAATAACATTGCCTCTTAAGTGAATGACCTCTTTTGCCTGAACGTACTTGATATCCTTAACCGGAATACTCTCGATATTGGAAATGGAGCCAAGTGCGATCGCATATTTTTCATCGCGAACCTCAACCATAAGTGCCTGAATGATTGCAAGTGTGAGTGGAAGTCTGACTGTGAAGGTAGATCCCTCTCCAAGTCTCGTAGTTACCTCTACGTCACCGCCGAGCTGTTCGATATTGGACTTAACGACATCAAGACCGACACCTCTTCCGGAAATATCCGTGATCTGTTTTGCCATAGAAAAGCTTGGGATGAACAGCAGTCCGAGTGCCTCCTTCTGCGACATGGACTCTGCCTGCTCTGTTGTGATGATATTGCGTTCAACAGCCTTTTCCTTAACAGCTTCCACATCAATGCCATTACCATCATCGCCCACCTGGATGATAACGTTATTGCCTTCCTGATATGCATGCAGGAAAATCGTTCCAACCTCCGGCTTACCTCTCTGTGCACGAAGCTCTGCGCTCTCAAGTCCGTGATCTGCGGAGTTGCGGAGCAAGTGCTGCAACGGATCGCCGATCTGGTCAACAACGGTACGGTCGAGTTCGGTATCCTCACCGGTCATAACAAGATTCATCTTCTTGTTGAGCGTACGTGCAAGATCCCGGATCATACGCGGATATTTCTGGGTGACCGTCTCAATCGGAACCATTCGCACCTTCATAACGGATTCGTGAAGGCTGGTCGTAATCTGCTCTAAGTATTCGATCTGATCATGGAAGCCCTGTCTGTTGGAGTCTCCGCTCTCGGAAGAACTCATGGAGACAAGTGCATTTTTTGCAATGATAAGCTCGGACACCTGATTCATAAGTGCGTCCAGCTTCTCGATATCAACGCGGACGGTTCTGCTTGTAGCCGGCTTTGCAGGAGTCTGCTTCTTCGCTCCCGCTGCCGGAGCAGGGGTTCTCTTTTCTGCCGGTGCTTTCTCCACACAGGCTGCTCCCGCATTCTCCGCTGCCATTGCCGCCTCTTCCTTGTTCTCCTCCGGCTTGGCATCCTCAATCACGCCGCCAAGAACCGTCTCAATCTCAGAAACGTTCTTTGCTGCCGCGATGATCTTGTCCAGACTCTCTGACGATGCGATATAAAAACTGAAATCAAGATCAAACTTCTCATCCTCGATATCCTGTGAGCTCGGTCTATATGCAACGATATGTCCAAGTTCTTCCACGGCACGGAATACAAGGAATGCACGCGCAGCCTTCAGGAGACATTCTTTCTGAACATATACGGTTATGCCATAAATCTGGCATCCGGACTCCCTTGCAGATGCAATGTCTGCAAGCTCATGGTTGTTCAGATCAAAGTCTGCATACTTCGCTTTCTGACCGGAGGTTTCTTCTGCTTTCTCCTCGATCTTAGGAGTCTCAGCCTCCGCTGCCGGCTGTGCAGGTGTTTCCGCTGGCTGCTGTCCGTTTGCTTTTGCAATAAAGTCATTTAAGGACTTAATGATAAGCTCGTTGTCCTCAGTTCCCTCATCGGAGGTTGCCTTGATATTGTCTAAGTATTTCTCAATGGCATCCAGACACTCAAACAGCAGGTCGATCATGGCGCTATCCACCTTGATCTTGTCGCTGCGCACTTCCTGAAACACATTCTCCATGTCATGTGTCAGATGCTGCATACGTTTAAAGCCCATCGTGCCAGCCATTCCCTTTAAGGAGTGTGCTGCACGAAAAACCTCATTGATGGTGTCCTTGTTATCCGGCTCATTCTCAAGCGTCATAATGCAATCGCTTAAGTTCTGCAAATGTTCTGCACTTTCATCGATAAAAATCTCGAGATACTGACTTACATCCATTTCATCTTACCCCCACATTCTTGTTTATTGACTCGGCAACTTGTTTAAGAGGAACAACCTCGTCCACGATTCCGGTTTCCGCGATTGTCTTCGGCATACCATATACGACACAGGTTTCTGCATTCTGTGCGATTACATACACCGGTTTGTGCTGGCACAAGGTAAGGATTCCATTGGTACCATCCGCCCCCATACCGGTAAGGACAACACAGACAACCTCATCATACGCACATTTCGATAAGGAATCGTACATCACATTCGCGCAAGGCTTCAATCCGCCAATTGCCGGCATATCGTTGAGCGCAATCCTGTGCGAGCCATCTGCCTGTGCCCGGACCTCCAAATGTTTTCCTCCCGGTGCGATGTAGACATGTCCTTTTTCCAAGCGTTCTCCATCCACCGCCTCGGATACTGCAATCGGGCTGATCTCGTTGAGCCGGTCTGCCATCGATTTTGTAAAGCCGGCAGGCATATGCTGTACCAGTACCATTGGTGCATCCAGATTCTTGTCCAGATAAGGGATCACATCCTGCAATGCCTTCGGACCACCGGTCGAACACGCAAGTGCTACCAGCTTGTTCTTCGCCCTGCCGGAAACCATCCGTCTGTTCAGAGAGGTCTGCCGGCTGGCAGGAGATGCTGCCGATTCTGTGTGGCTGTTCATTGCTGCCACATAGCTCCTGGTCTTGAGCACAGAGTTCAGAACCGTAATCAGCCGATGTTTAAATACTTCCCCCTTCGCCTCAATGATATTGGTTGGCTTGGTGACAAAATCGAGTGCGCCGCGCTCCAACGCCATGATCGTCACTTCCGCATCCCGCGTGGTGGTTGTACTGACCATGATGATGTTTGCTTTGATATTGTCCTTTTGTAACTGCTCCAGCAATTGCAGGCCGTCCATCCGGGGCATATTAACGTCTAAGATCACGCCGTCATATGTTCTCGTCTTTAGCTTCTCATACGCTTCAAGTCCGTCCCTACAGTAATCCGTTGCCTGAAAATCACTATCTGAATTGATTATATCACAGATAACTCTCCTCATGAGTGCAGAGTCATCGACAACCAAAATATTTTTTTTCATATTTATCTTGTCTCTTTTCTGCGGATTCTCCGCTCTTCGTCAAACACATATCGCACAATGTTTTCCCGGTCACGCAGGTTCTTAAAGAAGAACTGTCCCCTGCATATATAGCGCTGCGCATCATTTGGCATCTGCTCGCACGAAATGATCTTTGTCACCAGATAAAAGGTCTGATCCATCCGCTCGCTGCTAAGACGGATCTCGGACACCTGATAGGTTCCCACATCAAGTCTTCTGGCAGTCTGGAAGCGTAAGCCTCCGCCGCTTAGGTCAAGCATCGTACCTTTTTCATAGCATTCGATATATTCCGGCTTCTGGATTTCCATAAAAAGCTGTTCGGTCGTTGCAAGCCTGGCGATTTCCTGTGTGATTGGCACATAGCGCATCTCTAAGATACAGTCAATCCGGAAAAACTCTCTTCTTTGCAGCTTGACCGGTTCTGAGGTAAGCTGCATTGCAAGAACAAACAGATTATCCTTCTTATAACGCTTCTGCACAATGGCATTGCAGGTAAACAACCCCCGCTTGGAATAAAACAGCAGCTTGCAGCGCAGCCCGATCTGAAACAGCACCATCCTGCCATTCTCCGTCGGCATCGCGATCTCAATCTCAAAGTCCGAGATGTAGTCAAACAGACAGCTCTTATACGTGCGCACCTCATCCGCGATCAGCTCACCGCTTCCCTGCTGCTGAAGCTGCTGGATAAGCTGAATGTCAATTTTATCTCCAAGTTGCGTCAATTCATTTAAAAGCATAAATTTCCTCTATCCTTTTCTACTCCAAAAGTTGGAAAACATCTGGGATATTCCCCAACGGATCTGTATCTGGTTGTGTGTTCCATCCAAAAGATTCCGGGCAAGCACCTCAAATGCCCGCGCAGATGCGGAATTAGGCGCATTTAATGAGACCGGCTTCTGCGCACGGACAGAACGCTCCAGTGCACTATCCTGCGGAACCATTCCAAGATATTCCAACGAACCGTGCAGGAACTGCTCCACAACATAGTTGAGCTTCTCATATACAGCATATCCTTCCTCGTTGGAGATAACCTTGTTGGCAGCCACATGGATCGTAGTCCCGTTCGCCACGAAATTCGGGTTGCGGTACAGTGCCTTAAGCAGCGAGTATGCATCCGTAAGTGAACTCGGCTCCGGTGTCGTGACCATCAGCACCTCAGGGCTTGCCATCACAAATTCAAGCACCTGATCGGAAATTCCTGCCCCGGTATCAATTAAGATCACATCAGCAAGCTCGTTCAGTTCTCCAAGTGATTTGACCAGATACTGGATCTGCTCCATATAGAGATTGTTTAGTCCGATCACTCCCGAACCACCGGAAATAAATCCGATATCCAGCGGTCCCCTTGTAATTATATCACGGATATTCTTTCCCTGATAGATTAAATCGGAAAGATTATACTTCGGGATCGTTCCAAACATGACCTCGATATTCGCAAGCCCGAAATCCGCATCAAAGATAATGACACGTTTGCCTGCCTTCTGGAGCTGTATCGCGAGATTGACGGTCATGTTGCTCTTTCCGACACCGCCCTTTCCGCTGGTAACGGTGATCACGCGGGCAGTCTGCATATTATTCTGATTTCTTAATTTGATCACATTTCTAAGCTGTTCTGCCTGATCCATGCTATTACCGGCCTCCCAACAACTGTTTTACAATCTTTTGTGTATGGAATACTTCAAGATCCGCGGGAACATTCTGTCCATTCGTCACATAGGACAGATCCGCCCCTGAATAGAGCTTGATGTTTAAAATATTTCCATATGCCGTCGTCTCATCAAGCTTCGTAAAGATAAGCTTAAACGCACTGATCTCATGGTAACTATCTACAATTTCCAATAGATCATGGTATTTTGTAGTCGCGCTCAGCACAAGGTAAACCTCCTTGTCGTACTCTGGCGCAAGACCGTTTATCAGGCGTTTCATATCCTCCCGCTGCGTCTCATTCTTATGGGAAAAGCCCGCTGTATCCACAAAGATCAGGTCATAATCCATAATCTTTGCAGCCGCCGCATTCAGCTCATCCGGAGAATATACGATTGACATCGGTGCATCAAGGATATTGGCATATACCCGAAGCTGCTCCGTTGCAGCGATCCGATAGGTATCCGCTGTAATAAAAGCAACCTTCTGGTTGGATTCCATCTTATATTTGGACGCAATCTTTGCGATGGTAGTCGTCTTGCCAACACCGGTAGGCCCGATAAAGAAGATCACACGTGGTTTGCCCTTTCCCAGCTCAATCGTATTCGGGCGTCCGAGCTTTAAGATCAGCTTCTGGTAGACATTCGCAAGAATCGTGTCCACGCTGTTGCCCGGACGTATGAAGCGCTCCACCTCATCGATGATCTGGTTTGCATAGCGCTCGTTCACTTCATTATTTAAGAGAGTACGGTATATGATCCGCACAAAATCAAGCTCCTCAGAGCTCATCGTTTTCTCTTTTGCATCCTCCCTCGATCCGACGCCAAGCTTCTCCTCAAGCATACTGGAAAGATCATCAAGGCGCTTTCCGATTGCTTTTTCCTCCGCCTGCGCCGGTGTCTCAGTCTGATGTGCTTCCGGTGCCTGTACGCTTTTGGATGCATTTGCCGCCGGACGTTCCATCCGTGGAATGCGGACGGTCTGCGGGATTTCAAGCTTCTCATCCGCTGCCATATTGACGTTGTCATGCAGCTTCTGCGGACTCTGCAGCGCTGAAAAAGAACTTACAACATGATCCTTTTCCTCAAGAGCTGCTGTTGCTTCGTAAGTCGGGCTCTTAAACGCGGCAAACAGTCCCTTCGGCCTGATCTCCTTTACATTCATGATCACCGCATTCGGTCCCATTTCCTGCTTTGCCTTTTCAATCGCCTCTTCTTTTGTTTTTCCTTGAAATTTGTTGATCGTCATTTATGCAGTCACCATCCCTACTGATTGCAGTTCCACATTGGAGTCTACTTCATTATAAGATACAACAATCAGATCCTTAAAATAATCTTCTGTCAGCTTTTTAAAATACATACGCACGATCGGAGAGGTAATAATGATCGCACTCTTTCCGAGGTTTTCTAACTTCGCGATCTCCGTCTCCACCGATGCCATGATCTTCTTGGTGCGCTCCGGATCGAGCGTAAGGTAAGCCCCCTGCTCCGTCTGTTTTACCGAACCCATGATCTCCTGCTCGATCTTCGGATCAAGTGTCACAACGCTCGTCGTCTCATTGGCAGGGAAATACTTATTGGAAATTGCACGCTTTAGTGCCTGTCTGGTGTATTCGGTGAGCACATCCGTATCGCGCGTGGTCTGTGCATGATCGGCAAGTGTCTCAAAAATTGTCAACAGATCGCGGATGGAGATTCCCTCCTCCAAAAGATTCTGTAATACCTTCTGGATCTCACCAAGTCCAAGCAGCTTCGGTGTAAGCTCGTCCACCAGCACCGGATTGCTCTCCTTTAGGTTGTTGACCAGATTCTGTACATCCTGTCTCGTAAGAAGTTCTGCAATATGGCTTCTTATTACCTCGGTCAGGTGTGTTGCAATGATAGACGGTGGATCAACAACCGTGTATCCGAGACTCTCTGCACGCTCTCTCTGCCCCTCTGTAATCCAGATTGCCGGCAGGTGGAACGACGGCTCAAAGGTTGGGATACCGGTGATTTCCTCCTCCACATAGCCTGGATTCATCGCCATGTAGTGATCGAAAAGAATCTCGCCCTCGGTCACCTGGATTCCCTTGATCTTGATGATATACTGGTTCGGATTGAGCTGGATGTTATCCCTCAATCGGATGATCGGCACGACCGTACCAAGCTCCAGCGCAATCTGTCTTCGGATCATAACTACACGATCCAGAAGGTCACCGCCCTGATTGACATCCGCAAGCGGAATGATACCGTATCCGAACTCCAGCTCGATCGGGTCAACCTGCAACAGGGACACAACATTCTCCGGCTTTCGGATTTCCTCCGCCTCGGTCTCCTGCTGCTGAACCTCCTCCTCGATTGTCTCCTCGCCGATGCTCTTGGACATAGAGCGTCCACAGAGGATAAACACCAGTCCAAACGCGAGGAACAATAATGTATTTAACGGTGTTGCAACGCCGAAGAAGATCAGCACCACACCGACCAGATACAATACCTTCGGCACACCAAACAGCTGCTTGACCAGCACGCCGCTAAAGTCCGCCTCGTTGGAGCCTTTGGTGACAAGAATACCGGTGGCAAGCGAAATCAGAAGGGACGGAATCTGGGAAACAAGTCCGTCACCGATGGTCAGGATGCCGTACTGTTGCAGCGCGCTCATTGCATCGAGTCCCTGATTCATGATACCCATTACCGTACCACCGATCAGGTTGATAAACGTAATGATCAGTCCTGCTGTTGCATCTCCCTTTACATACTTTGTCGCACCATCCATGGAACCGAAGAAGCTTGCTTCCTTCTGCAGCTTCTCGCGCCGTACCTGTGCCTCTTTATCGGTGATGGCACCGGTATTTAAGTCGGCATCGATTGCCATCTGTTTACCCGGCATAGCATCAAGAGTGAATCTGGCGGTTACCTCAGATACACGCTCAGAACCTTTGTTGATGACGATAAACTGGATAAGTACCAGCACGATAAAAACAATTGCGCCGATGACCAGATCTCCTCCGCCTACAAATCCTCCGAAAGTCGTAACGACATTACCCGGATTACCCGTTGTAAGGATCAGACGCGTGGAAGAAACGTTCAGTGAAATACGGAAAATGGTCGTAAACAAAAGCAGCGTCGGGAAAAATGACATATCCAGCACTTCTTTTGCGTAAAGCACGTTAAATAAGATAATAAGTGCAATGGAAAGGTTGAGGGCAAGCATGATATCCAGCAAAAATGATGGAATCGGTACAATGAAGAATATAACGGCGGCAAGCAGATACGCGCCAACGCCAAGATCTTCTTTCTTTACGGATAAATTCACTTTGTTTGCCCTCCTTTCTTATGTTTATAAATGAATCAGATCTTACATATTTTTCATGCGGTAAACCGTCGCAAGTACCTCCGCGACAGCCTGATATAGTTCTGGCGGGATTTCCGCACCGATGTCAACGTTGTGGTAGATCATTCGGGCAAGTGGCTTATTCTCCACGATCTCGACATGATTTTCCTTTGCGACCTCTTTGATCTTCAGAGCGACATAATCCTCACCTTTTGCGAGAAGCACAGGCGCTTTCCCGGTGTTGGCATCATACTTGAGTGCTACCGCAAAATGCGTCGGGTTCGTGATGACAACGTCCGCCTTCGGAACATCCTGCATCATGCGGCGCTGCGAAGCTTCCTGCATCTTTCTACGCTGTCTGCCCTTGATCTGCGGATCTCCTTCTGTATTCTTGTACTCATCCTTTACTTCCTGCTTCGTCATCTTCATATCTTCGCTGAACTTGCGCTTCTGGTAGATAAAATCTGCCAGACCGACGATCAGATAGACGAGACTGATCTTAAGACCGGTATCCAGTATGATCTCCCCAACAAGCGAGATTGCCTGTTTTAGTGAGATTTCATACAGGACAAACAGATCGTTTGCCTTGTCTCTTACAGAAAAGTACGCAATCAACGCGATCAGCACAATCTTAATAATCGCCATGACCAGATTGAACAGGGACTCCTTGGAAAAAATACGCTTGAATCCATTGATCGGGTTGAACTTGCTAAGCTTCGGTTCCATCGGCTTAGCAGACACCTTCCATCCGACCTGCACGATGCTGACTAAAATCGCGATTACAACGCCGATCAGGAAAAATGGCCATACGCTGAGCAATATCTGTATCAGCATCTGCATCGTAAACGCAGCGACCGCCTGACTTGTAAATCCAAGCTCTCCGGGATTGACATAGCCGCCGATCCGGTTGTACACGATTGAAAAAATATCGACCAGATTTTCCCCGATATAGGAGATGAAAATCTTTAAAATCAAAAAGAGCGCAATCAACATAAACGCAGAGGTAAGCTCCTTGCTTTTTGCAACTTTACCCTCTTTTCTCGCATCGTCCAGCTTTTTCTGGGTTGCCGGCTCTGTTTTCTCTCCGCCTTCCCCATCCTGCGCAAACCATTGGAGATCGTAGCGCAATATGTATTTTACTTCTGCTTCTTTGTTAATGCATACTTTCAATGACCATACCCACCATCGTCTTAATCTCCCGGAATATGAAGTTGGCGATATTCGGCATCAAATAGATCGTAAGGAAAATCGCTGCCATTCCAACCAGAAGCTTTAGCTGTACACCGACTGCAAACATGTTCATCTGCGGTGCAACCTTTGCCATGATACCAAGGATGCAGTTTAGTACCATGATACAGGCAAATACCGGTAGAAAGATGCGGAATCCAATAATGCACAGATCCAGCATATATTTTGTCATGGCAGCAATCAGCCCATCCCACGCAAAGACTGTTCCGCCGATCGGTATCACATAAAAAGAATCACACGCTGCCCGCAGCACATAAGTGTGCATATCTGAGATCATCAGTAAAAGCAGCACAATATAATAATAGAAATCACCGCTTATGGTGGATTCTGTTGCCATATCCGGATTGAACTCCGTTGCCATGGACAAGCCGATATCCATATCGATGATATTACCTGCAAATAAAAGAATGGAATTACAGATATTGGCTGCAAATCCGATGATCAGCCCTGTAATTCCCTCCTGCAGCACACAGACTGCGTATCCCACAACCCCGACATAATTCAGTTCCGGATGTGGAACTACATTGTAAAGCAGCAGCGAGACAAAAAAAGACAAACCGATCTTTGTCCGTCCGGGTACTGCGGAATGCCCAAATACCGGGGCAGTGTAGACAAATGAAGAAATTCGCACCAATATCAGCAGCAAATATTCAAAATTGTCCAGTGAAAATGTCACATCAACCATGCTCTATCAGATTCCCAAACTAAGATAATAACTAAAGTTCGACCAAAGCGTCACCATAAAGCCGGTCAACTTGTTCAAAAGCCATGAGCCGATGATCATAAGTGTGATGAACACGGCAAGAATCTTCGGAACAAACGTAAGTGTCTGCTCCTGAATGGAAGTAACCGTCTGAAAAATACTGACGATCAATCCGACAATCAGCGAAACTAAAAGCAATGGAGCCGCTGTAATTATTATAGTATAGATTGCCTCACGGGCAATATCAAGTACCGCACCTTCTGTAATCATACGCTCTCACCTCGTCAGTAAAATGTCCGGACAAGCTCACCGATCACAAGATCCCAGCCATCCGCCAATACGAATAATAAAATCTTAAACGGCAGCGAGATTGTCGTCGGTGGAAGCATCATCATACCCATTGACATAAGTACGGATGACACAACCATGTCGATTACGATAAACGGAATGTAGATAAAAAATCCGATGATAAACGCTGCACGAAGCTCACTTAAGATGAATGCCGGCACAAGCGTCGTAAACGGTATGTCATCATAATCCTCAAAGTCGGAGCTGTCCGCGCCGGAAATATCGATAAACAGTGCAAGATCCTTGCGCATCGTCTGTCCGTACATAAACTCACGGATTGGCTGCTCCGCCGCCTTTAACGCCTCCGTCTGTGTGATCGTTCCCTGATCCAGCGGCTGGATCGCAACCGTGTTGATCTCCTGAAAGGTTGGCCACATGATAAAGAACGTCAGAAAAAGTGCCAGTCCGATCAGCACCTGGTTCGGTGGCGCCGACTGCGTTCCGATCGCTGTCCGCACGAAATGCAGTACGATCACGATTCTGGTATAACTGGTCAGCATGACCAGAAGTGACGGTGCCAGAGAAAGAATCGTCAGTACCAGAAGCATCCGGATCGGTGTGGAAACCGAGCCTGAGCTATTGTTATAATTGATGGAAAATCCATCCGTTGAATCGGTTGACGCATCTGCCGTTTCCGGCTGCTGTGTATTTTCAAGATTGGCAATGCTGTCCGGATCCATGCCCGCCGCATGTGCATACACCGGATGATATAGACTCAAAACCGCTGTTATAAGAAGAACGATGCAGGCAAAACCAAACGTAAGCCTGCAATAGTGATGCTTTAATCTGCTTTTCATATTATCCCTGTTTCTTTGGAAGTTTGTCCTTCAGTTTGTTAAAGATCTCCTGAAAGCTTTCCTGTGTAACTGTTGCGTTGTCCGTAAGATCCTGTACCTCGTCTGCGGAAAGCTCTGCAAGCAGGCTCATCTCCTCCTTGCCTACCGCCACGACCAGATACTTGTTGCCTGCGCGCACGATGGAAATCATCTTGTTGCTGCCGAGATTCATCGTCTCAACCAGCTTCAAATTTTTTCCACATGAATGCACCTTCTGATACCCGCCGATCCAGCGGGTAACATAATAAGTCAATGCAAGAACAAACACAAAGATCAGCAGAACCTTTATCAACTGTCCAAAACTCTCTAATGTAGATGTAGAAGTCAGTAAAATACTCATCATACCCTCAACTGATATTACTTGCCATTGTTGACAATCTCTGTAATGCGGACACCGAAGCTCTCCTCGATCACGACAACCTCACCCTTTGCAACATACTTGCCGTTGACAAGCACATCGATCGGTTCCCCGGCAATCTTGTTCAGCTCGATGATTTTTCCCGGTCCAAACTCTAGGATATCCGAGATTGACTTCTGTGTGCGTCCAAGCTCTACGGTCACCTCCAATGGTACATCCATGATAAGGTCAATATTCTCCGGCTGGAACGCGCCCACCGCACCTCCGTTGAATGGCTGGAACTGTGCAGGCTGTACATTAACCGGCTGTCCCATCATCTGCTGCCCCATCATCGGCTGTCCCATCATCTGCTGTCCCATCATCTGCTGTCCCATCATTGGTTGTCCCGTCATCGGCTGTCCGCCGCCCTGTGGTATGGAAGCTGCCGGAGCTGGTGTCGGTGCAGGAGCAGGTGCTGGCGCTGCCATTTCTTCCTTTACACTGTTGCTGTCGATCTCCATGTTGCGGGAAACGCCCGCACACATCTCCTTCGCGAAAGAAACCGGATACAACTGCATAATCTCACTGTCAACGATATCGCCGATCTCCATGCGGAATGAGATCTTTACAAACTCTCCGGTTAAAAACTCGTCGATTTCTTTCTCATTGATGTTGTCCTTTAAATCGACAATATCCGCAATCGGCGGGCTGATATCGATTGTCTTGTTGAGCATGGAGGAAAGCGATGTGGCGGATGATCCCATCATCTGGTTCATTGCCTCACTGATCGCACTTAAGTGCAGTTCTCCAAGCTCTCCCTCCGTATTTGTACCATCCCCTCCCATCATAAGGTCGGTGATGATCTTAACGTCCTTTTCCTTTAAGACTAAGATGTTGCTTCCGTCCAGACCTACCGTGTAGGCGATCCGGATAAATACACACGGTTTTTCGTACTTCTGTGTCATTTCGTCCCATGTAGTAAGGGAAACCACAGGTGTTGAAATCTCAACCCTGCGATTGACAAGGGCAAATAAGGTTGTCGCCGCCGTACCCATGCTGATATTGGCAATCTCGCCGATCGCATCTTTTTCCGCCGCTGTAAGCATCGGCTTTTCTTCAGATGTTCCTGGATTGTTTAGCAGTGCATTTATTTCTTCCTGCGATAAAACTCCATCCATACCTCTATTGCTCCTCTCTAATTACCGAAGTAATTCTGACTGCATAATCATCGCCTGCAGCACCAGGCAGTGCAGTAAATTTTCGTATATTTCCAACATAGACATCAAGTTCTTCGTCTACCCGCCGGTCCAGCTTAATGATATCTCCGTTCTGAAGCCCCGCAAAATCACTTACCGATATCGTACTATTTCCAAGCACTGCTTTGATTGGAATCTGTGCCCGCTGGATCAGAGCCTCAATTGCCTCCGAATAGTTCGTCTCATCCTGATTCTGCATATTGGAATACCAGTATTTGGTATTTAACTTATCAATGACATCCTCGAGCGTGATATATGGCAGACAGACGTTCATGAGTCCTTCCACATTTCCGATACGGATATTCATTGTCACAATCGCAATCATCTCGCTCGGAGAAATAATCTGCGCATACTGCGAGTTCGTTTCGATCCGTTCTAAGTGCGGATGGATATCCACCACATTCGCCCATGGCTCATGCAGCAGGTTCACGCACACGACAAAAATACGTTCAATGATCAAAAGCTCGATTTCTGAGAAGTCACGAACTTTTTCGAGTGTCTCTCCCTGTCCTCCCAGCATACGGTCCACGATCGCATAGCCAAGATTCGAAGCCATCTCGATAATGATATTGCCCTGTAATGGTGCGAAATTTACAATACCCAAAAGAACCGGGTTGGAAAGTGCATTGGAAAACTCTGAGTAAGTTACTGCCTCCGAATTCATTACTTCCACCTGCACCGATTTACGCAGGTAAACCGGAAAATTTGTTGAAAGTAACCGTCCGTAATGCTCAAATATAATCTCCAACGTCCTCAAATGCTCTTTCGAAAATTTGGATGGGCGCGCGAAGTCATAATCTTTTACATGTTTTTCTTTTGTGTCTTTTATTTCATCCACATCCAGCTCGCCGCTGCTCAACGCCGCAAGCAGACTGTCTATCTCATTTTGAGATAAAACGTCACCCATCGAATACTCACCACCTAGTCATGATTCCCGCTATCCGGAATCCTCATTTTAGTCTGTTGTCAGTCCGGAGAAGTTCACTCCGACCACATAATCCGGTCCGAACATATTCTGCATATCAGTTAAGATCTGCGCCTTTACCTCGGACACGCTGCTGTTAAAATCATCCACCGAATACCCGCCAAGAATCTGGATGATATCATCCTGGATGATGGAATCCTTCTCGCTTAAGACCTCCGGTGAATACTTGGTATAATTGTCACTCTGGTTATTCAAAGACAGGGTGACCGTAACCACAACATAGTGATTGCCGCCGTCCGTTGACTTGAGGTTCGTGTGAATACTCTCTCCTCCGTTGACGGAATAGGTGACGATCTGGTCAATCGGCAGATTGGAAAGGCCTGTCGTTGCCCCACTATTTAGTTCGAGGTCGATTGCACTGCATACTGCCGTGATCATCTCATTTGCTTTTTTTGTCTCTGGCAGCACCGTAAAGATAAGCAGCCCCGTAAGCACAAAGTTGGCAAATGTAAGTGCCAGAATAATTACAGAAATCAAATTCTTTTTCATGAATAATCCTCTCCGTTAGTCCGTATTGGAATTGTACGAATTAAATATCTTGATCTCAACTCTTCGGTTCCTTGCGCGTCCCTCCGCTGTCGAATTATCCGCGACCGGGCAATATTCGCCACGTCCGGAGGACTTCACATGCGATGGTTCGATCGCCGTGTTGTCACGGATATAATTTGCAACCGTAAGTGCGCGGAACATTGAAAGGACATCATTGTCCGCATAGGTCTTTGAAACCATTGGAACGTTGTCCGTGTGTCCCTCCACCTCAATTGTATTTGAGGCATAGCCCTCTAAGATCGCACAGATTTTATCAACGATCGGATATGCATCTGTAAGGATCTCCGCCTTGCCGGAATCAAATAAGATTGCTCCGCTCAGTGACAGCTGAACATATTCTGCGGTGAAATCCACCTCAACAAGGTTCTGGATACCGGCATTATCTACCGCCTCCTGAATCTGCTGTGCCATCTGCTCGGATTCAGAAAGCTCCTGTTCCTTATAGGCTTCATACACGGAGTTCTTGCTGCCCTCGGAGTCGTCCTGACTCTTGGAGTTGGACAATTCCTTGTAGTACGAATCCAAAAACTCAAGCTGACGTACACCGGAGGAGATCATCTCCCCCTCGCCGATACTTGCTCCTCCTGCCGGTAAGATGCTCATGTTGCTCTGCAGCGAGGCGATCACCTGCTGGAACTTGTCCGCATCCACCGTCGACATAGAATAAAGCAATACGAAAAAGCAAAGGAGCAGGTTCATAAGATCCGAAAATGTTGCCATCCACGCAGGGGCGCCCTTCGGTGGATCTTCCGGTCTCTTTTTTGCCACTACTCCTCACCTCCTGCATCCGTTCCAAAGGTACTTCTCGCGCTTGGCGCAAGGAATGATTTTAACTTTTCTTCGATAACACGCGGATTTTCTCCAGCCTGAATAGAAAGAAGTCCTTCGATGGTAATGTTACGAATTGTAACCTCACGGTCACTGTTATCCTTCAAGGTCGCCGCAACCGGATTGCACAGCCAGTTCGCGATCAAAGAACCATATAATGTTGTCAGAAGCGCAACCGCCATTGCCGGTCCGATTGCCGATGCATCTTCCATGTTGTAAAGCATAATAACAAGTCCTACCAGAGTTCCGATCATTCCCCATGCAGGACCAAGCTCTGCCCATTTCTCCCAGAAACCGATCACCTTCTTATGTCTGGTCTCCAAACAGTCAACATCCGTCTCCAGAATGCCTCTTACAAGATCCGGGTCGGTGCCGTCAACGACAAGCATGATACCCTTTTTCAAAAATTCATCCTCGATCCCATTGGCAGCCTCCTCCAGTGCGAGCAGCCCCTCCTTACGTCCGACATTCGACAGGTCAATGATTGCCTTGATCGTGTCTGACGGTTCAAGTGCCGAGTCCTTGAATGCAAATTTGATCGACTTCAGACCATTGACAAAATCCGACATTTTATTGCAGGCAAGTGTACCACTGATGGAACCGCCGACTGTAATAATAACAGATGCCACATCTATGAAATACCGAAAGGCTGCCGTGCCGCCGTTGGAAATAATACCAAATACAAGCATGACAAGTCCAAGTATAAACCCCGCGAGAGTTGCAATATCCAAATTCTTCACCTTCCATATCTATGATTTTAGGCACAAAAGACCATAAAAGCCCTTTTAAATGATTTTACTAAATTTTCGCCGGATTGTCTACTC
>ERZ1034998.636-NODE-636-length-22261-cov-5.537602_pt1 | contig 22261 bp, 17 predicted proteins | sample MGYA00520621_ERZ1034998 | MGnify/ENA primary metagenome ERZ1034998 (study PRJEB33766, sample SAMN09781748) | gut metagenome | biome: gut microbiome | host: Homo sapiens | place: Madagascar | study: EMG produced TPA metagenomics assembly of the PRJNA485056 data set...
GTATATATGTATATATACAGAATAAACACGGAGGCAATACAAGATGATCAAATTGGAAGGTGTAAGCAAACAACTGGACAAATTTTCCGTAAAAGACATTTCCCTCACGATACCGGACGGCTACATCTCAGGATTGATCGGGCGCAATGGTGCAGGCAAGACGACACTGTTTCATCTGATCCTTGGATTGTACCGGCCGGATGCAGGAAGCGTCACGATCAACGGTATGCAGTACGTTGACAGCGAGCGGGTGATCCGGGAGCAGCTTGGCGTGGTTTTGCAGGAACGGCTGTTTGAGGCAGATATGACACTTGAAGCCAACGCACAGTTATACGGACAGTATTATCCGGCATACAAGGCAGGCGTGATGCAGGAGCTGTTACAGGAATTTGAGTTAAAAGGCAATCAGAAATACAAGACCCTATCCAAGGGCGAGGAGTTAAAATTCCAGTTCGCGTTCGCACTGGCGCATGAGCCGAAAATACTTCTGCTTGACGAACCGACCGGCAATTTTGATCCGGAGTTCCGCGAGATCTTCTGGCAGAAGCTGCAGGAATTCATTGCAGACGGTTCGCACAGCGTTGTGCTTGCCACGCATCTGACGGACGATCTCGACCGGATGGCAGACTATCTGATCTATATGGACAACGGAAAGATTCATCTGGCGGAGGACATCGAGACCATCCGCGAGAATTACCGGATCATTCAAGGAGAGAATTACAAGCTCAAGCGCTTCCACCCCGATTATGTGATCGCTCTTGAGGAAGGCACCTACGGAGGAAAAGCGCTTGTGCGCCACAAGAAGCGGTTTGACTATGACGGTTTTGCGGTCGCACCGCCAACCATAGAGGAGCTTATGTATTTTATGGAAAAACAGCTAAAACGGGAGAACAGATGATGGATAAAAAGGTACTGCGCGATTATATAAATGCGTTACGCATAAGTAATATAAGGAGAATGCTCGGAAAAAACGGTCAGACGGGCGCACTTGTATGGTCTATCTATATGGTGACGGTTCCGTTTGTCACGATGTCGAACGAAGAAACCAACTTAGGAGGATATCTGATGGCAGTCCTTTTTCTCATGTTTGCCATCGTAAGCGGCGCTGCTGCCGCAATCGGATTGCCAAAGCAGATGTTTCTGGTGCCGATGACCATGCAGGAGCGGTACAGCTACCTAAAGGGAATGCTTCGCTTAAAGCTGCTTGTCCCGAATCTCTTCAACGCGGTTGCCATCGTGATCTGGACGAAGCTCCAGCACGCGCCGGCATGGGCGGGTATTGCGTTCTTTATTGCAGGATGCGCTTTTGTGATCGGGGATGCATTTGCTTCATGGAGAGGAAATTCTTGGCGTAGAGAGGGAAATGAGAAGCTGTATGAGCGCGTCTACGACAAGGCACAAAGGACCCTGCTGACACAGTGCATATTGGAAACGGTCATCGGAGTCGGCTCGTATATGTTTGGGGTGATCGCGCTGGAGCCGGGCGACTATGAGAAGCTTTGGATAAAAATTGTAACCGGCATTGTCGCCGGTATAGAGATCATCCTTGCAGCGCTTATCCTGCGGCACAGGGATGCGGTGGTCGAATTGGGCTGTGACTATGAAAAAGTGGCACTGCTCAACAGCGACACCGGAAAAGCAAAGGCAAATAGCAGATAAAACGGAGGGATCGAATGAACATCATCATTCAACCGCAGGGGACAATGGCAATCTATGAACAGATTGTCAACCAACTAAAAAATGAAATTGTGACCGGTTCACTGGTTGCAGGCGAAGCTCTTCCGTCTATCCGTGCGCTTGCGATGGAACTGCAGGTGAGCGTCATTACGACCAAGCGTGCATACGAGGAGCTGGAGAAAGAAGGACTGATCCGTTCGGTGGCAGGAAAGGGCTTCTATGTATGCGAATACAACACGGATTACCTGAAGGAAAAACAGCTCATGATGCTGGAAGAACGGCTTGGTGAGCTGATAGAGACGGCAAAGGGCGCAGGGCTTAGCTGCGAGGAATTTGTGGAGATGGTGGAGGCCTTATACCGGGTGTAGCTGTGGCACAGAGTAGGAGGAAAAATGTTACTCGAATTTGAACATGTGACAGGAACAAATAAAAAATTTGCATTGCAGGATGTGTCCTTCGCACTTCCGGAAGGATATATCATGGGACTTGCAGGAAAGAATGGAGCCGGAAAGAGCACACTTATCGACTACATCGTAAATCCGGTGCAGCAGTATACCGGGACGATACGGATCGACGGAGTGGACATCCGGGAGGATTTTTGCCGGATGAAAAACAAGATCGGGCTTGTGACTGAGCAGAATCCGTTTTTTATGGAGCGCTCCGTCCTCCAGAACGCAGAACTGATGGGACGTTTTTATGAGGAGTGGGACATGGAACTTTTCAAGGAGCGGATAGCGTGGATGGAGCTTCCGGGTTACCGGACGGTCGGCAAACTCTCACGCGGCGAGTTCTTTCGTTTCCAGATGGCATTTGCGATGGCACACCACCCGTCCCTGTATCTTTTGGACGAGGTGACGGCGGGCATGGATCCGGTATTCAGGATTGAGTTCTTCCGGCTTTTGCAGGAAGTGATTGCAGAGGAAAAGGCTTCAATACTTATGACCAGCCATATCGAGGAAGAGATGCACCGGAAAATGGATTATATTGGGATCCTAGAGCAGGGAAAGCTGATCTCATTTGGGGAGAGTGTGCAATGAAAACAAATGCAAAAGACAAACAACAAATTATCGACGAATTTTACAGGGAGTTCCTATCCTACCGCCCGGAGAGTATTGGCGTGTGGTTTGGAGCGGGACTTATGGTAGTCATATATGGCATCTATATGTGGGTTCCGCATGAGTTTCATGCAACACCGGCCATTTCAGCGATCATGCTGTTTTTGGGCTTTCTGGGACCATATCTGTACTTGCAGCCCTACCGCGTGTACCGTGATGTGACGATGGGAAACACGATGCCGGAGGGGAAGAACATAGCCGCAATCCTTCGCTATGTTCCCATTGATCGTGCAGACCTGCGGCGATATCGTAGAAAGAAACTGCTTCGCTTCTGCAGTTATACCGGAATTGCGTATATTGCAGGGCAGCTTCTGCTATCGCTGGCAATCTGCCACCGCCTGACGGGAGAGACGGTTGTATTTGCTATTTTTATGGGCTATATCCTTCCGCTTCTTACCAATATGGAATGGCTGCAGGAGCGGCTGGAGCGCAGAAAGCGATAAGGTGACAACAGCAGCAATGGCACGCAGAAAGCGATAAGGTGACAATGGCACGCAGGCAGCAATGAGACACAAGACACCCGCCATTGCATCAGAAAGACAGGCATTGCATCAGGAAGATGCAAATATAGGAATATTAGGAGAAACAAAATGATATTTGAGACACACGCACATTACGACGATGACAAATTCACGGAAGACAGGGACGAGCTGATCCTTGCCGTACATGAGAGCGGCGTGCATCCGATCATCAACGTCGGGGCATCCATCCACTCAACGCAGACGACTCTGGAGCTGGCGAAGCATTATCCGTTCATCTACGCAGCGGTCGGTGTGCATCCGAGCGATGTCGCAGATCTGAATGAGGACACCTTCGCTTGGCTGAAGGAGCAGACTACCTATGCAAAAACAGTTGCGGTCGGGGAGATCGGGCTGGATTACTATTGGGATAAGGAAGCGGATGTGCAGGAAAAACAGCGCTACTGGTTTGGAAGGCAGCTTCAGCTTGCAAGGGAAGCCGATCTTCCGGTGATCATCCACTCGCGCGATGCGGCAGCCGATACGCTCCAGGTGATGAGGGACAATCACGCGGAGACGATTCCGGGCGTGATCCACTGCTATTCTTACTCGCCGGAGCTGGCGCAGGAATTTGTGCGCATGGGTTACTACATCGGAGTCGGAGGCGTTGTCACCTTCAAGAATGCAAAGAAGCTGGTGGAGACGGTGCAGACGATCCCGATGGAGCGGATTTTACTGGAAACCGACAGCCCATATATGGCACCGGAGCCGCACCGCGGCACGCGCAACGATTCCCGCAACATTCCGTATGTCATCGCAAAGATCGCCGAGCTGAAAGGAATCACACCGCAGGCGGTAGAGCGTATCACGGAGGAAAATGCGTACCGTCTGTTTGCAAAATGCCCTCACCGGGAATAGGGAGAAGCAACTTTGTTGAAGTAACTTAACAAAGTAAATGATAAGCTAAATTTGACGAAAATTAGCTAAAATACATAAAAAAATAAATTAAATTTGTTGATTTTATCAATTCCAAATTTTGCCGGGATATCATAGTATGATAGGAAAAGTACAATGTATGCTTGGAGAAGTATGGCTTACAAAAAGGTACTATGATATTTAAGTAGAAGCTACGGAGAAATTTATGGAATTGACAGCAGAAGTTATCCGCGCGGAGCTTAAACCGTGCAATAAAAACAGATTAAAAATAGATGCGGATTCCCTGATGATTATGCAGGGGGATGATGTGAGGGAGCAGATCGCACTTCGCACTGATGCGGTGACTGCGGACAAGAACGCAGATGCGCATACACGCAGGCTGTATCAGTATATGGAGGCGGTAGGCCGGTCCGGCTGCGTGATGTACGGACATCAGAACGACATATGGAAAAAGGCAGGGGCAAAGGACCTGTCTTTTTCTGATACGGAAGATGTGACCGGGGAACTACCGGGTGTGATCGGCATGGACGCGCTGGCGTTTACCGGATGTGAATTTAACGTGAAGAAATACAACCGGTTATATGCCGACAAAGGCGGCTTCCCGGATGGAGCAATCGATGAGGAGGCTCTCGGAACCGCATATGCGAATGTTGTGGCAGCGGCAAAGCTGGCAAACTACGCGATGGCGCGCGGCAGTGTGGTCAGCCTGTCTGCGCATATGCCGAACTTTACGAAGGTGGAGATTTTTCCGGAATACCGAAAAGGAGGGGAAACAGACATCGAAAATCCACAGGATGAGCAGTCGCTTGCCAAGAAGCAGCAGGCGGATGATCCGGATTTTGCACTACCGCAGAAGCGCTATCCATCCGATGTGATTTATGCCAGGTACGATTTCCGTCCATACACTCCGAATGTGCTGGAGGGGGATGTGGTGAATGACATTATGCCGGGCGGCGCGTACAATGAGGTGTATCTGGCGTATCTGGATATGATTGCTGATTTTGCACACTTGCTGGAGGGACCGATCATGTTCCGCCCGTTTCATGAGAATACGGGAAGCTGGTTCTGGTGGGGCGAGGCACACTGCACACCGGAGGAGTTTAAGGCACTTTTCCGGTATACGGTTGATTACCTGCGTGATGTGAAGGATGTACATAATTTCCTCTATGTATACAGTCCGGGCAGTGAACCGAAAAGCCCGGAGGAATTTGCGGTGCGTTATCCGGGAGACGATTATGTGGACATGGTCGGCGTGGATATGTATGACCGTATCTCGCAGAAGGGGCTGGATGAGATCTTCTTTAAGGATTTTGAAAAGCAGCTTAAGGTGTTACAGGACTTTGCGGTGGCACATGACCGCCTGATGGCGGTGACGGAGACCGGACTTGCGACGGATGTACCGGATGAGGGAGACAACGCGACGGCACTGTTTCGTTCCGGCAACTGCAACTGGCACTGGTACATGGATGTGCTCGATGCTGTGGCTAAGACAAAAAGCTCTTACTTTTTGCTGTGGGCGAACTTCGGAAAGCACAATACCTTTTATGCTCCGATCGTGGAGCACGTTGACGCGGACGGCACGCGCTACGGACATGAGATGATAGATGACTTTGTCCGGTACTACAATGATCCGAGATCTGTGTTCTCTGAGATGCAGAAGGATACCGTAAGAGACTTCCTTTCATACCGCAAGGAATCGGATTTTTAAAAACAAAAAGGAAACAGCCGCAGAAAAGCGGATGAACTATAAACGATACAGAGATGGAGAAAGTGCATGATTCAATTTAACGCGACGACTAGGACATTTAAGCTAGACACAAAGAACACAACTTATGTGATTGCAATCTGTGACGAGGAGCAGTTCTTAGGCCATGTATATTACGGCGCAAGGATCAGTGATGATGCGGCGTATCTGCTTCGGACGGAGGAAGCGCCGTTTGTTCCGTCAAAGAACAACCGTGACAGAAGCTCCTTCTTCGACACCTTCCCGACCGAATATCCGGGCAATCAGGTGGGCGATTACCGCGAAAGCGCGATTGCGGTACGAGACGCAAACAATCACAGCGCGGTGCAGTTAGTGTACTGCGGACACAGAATCACAGACGAGAAGCCGGCGCTGAAAGGACTTCCGGCTACCTTTGCACCAAAGGGAGAAGTGATGACGCTCGAACTTGATGTGGCAGATCCGGTGCTTGGACTAGAGGCTACGCTGTTCTATTCCGTATTTGAGAAGGAGGATGTGATCACGCGCAGCATTACCGTTAAGAACTCATCTGAGGAGACAATATACCTGACCAAGATCATGTCCTTAAGTCTGGATATGGATCAGGAGGATTACCGGATGCTGACACTCCACGGCTCATGGGCGAGAGAGCGTCAGATGGACTTCCGCAGCATCGGATACGGAAAGCAGAATGTGGGATCGACCAGAGGCGAGTCTTCCCATCAGGAACATCCGTTTGTAGCACTTGTGTCTGAGAAGGCGACACAGGAGAGCGGCTGTGTATACGGCTTCCACTTTGTATATTCCGGCAATTTCCTTGCACAGGTAGAAAAGTCACAGTTTGACAGCCTGCGCGTACAGATGGGTATCCATCCGGACAACTTCTGCTACCAGTTATGTCCGGGGGACAGCTTTGTTGCGCCGGAGGTTGTCATGACCTACTCTGCAAACGGACTTGGACAGATGAGCAGAAATCTGCATGATTTGTACAGGGAGCACCTGATCCGCAGCCCGTACCGCACCAAGGAACGCCCGGTTCTCATCAACAACTGGGAGGCAACCTACTTTAACTTTGACACTGAGAAGCTTTTGGCCATCGCGCGGGAGGCAAAGAAGGCAGGCATTGAGATGCTTGTCATGGACGATGGCTGGTTTGGATACCGCAATGATGACAACACAAGTCTGGGAGACTGGACGGTCAATGAGAGCAAGCTCCAGGGCGGCATTAAATATTTGGTAGATGAAGTCAACAAGATCGGACTCAGGTTCGGTATCTGGTTTGAGCCGGAGATGGTCTCCCCGGATTCCAACCTGTACCGTGAGCATCCGGACTGGGCGATCGCGATCGAGGGCAGAGTTCCGTGCCGTTCAAGAAACCAGTATGTGCTGGATCTCAGCCGCAGGGAGGTTGTCGATTATGTATATGAGAGTATTGCAAACGTTCTGCGCAGCGCCAACATCGAGTATGTAAAATGGGATATGAACCGCCAGCTTACCGATCTCGGCAGCGCATATCTTGGAAAAGAGAATCAGGGCGAGCTTTGCCACCGCTATGTGCTTGCGGTATATGAGCTACAGGAGCGCCTGCTGGCAGAGTTTCCGAACCTGCTTTTGGAGAACTGCTCCGGCGGTGGAGCACGTTTTGATCCGGGAATGCTCTATTACAGCCCGCAGATCTGGTGCTCCGATGATACGGATGCGATCGAGCGTCTTTCCATTCAGGAAGGAACTGCACTGATCTACCCGTTGTCCACGATGGGAGCGCACGTTTCCGACTGCCCGAATCATACGGTTGGACGTGTGACACCGTTTGCGACCAGAGGTGATGTGGCACTTGCGGGAACCTTCGGCTATGAGCTTGATATCACAAAGATTCCGGAGGAGGATCGCGCGCAGATCCCGGAGCAGATCGCACGCTACCACAAGTACAATGCGCTGGTGCGCGGAGGTGATTACTACCGTATCGCATCCTACCGCGAGAACCACATGTACGACTGCTACGAGGTTGTGGCAAAGGATAAATCAGAGGCACTCATCACCTTTGTTCAGGTATTGAACCGTCCGAATTATCACAGCCGCCGCATCCGTGTGTACGGATTAGATCCGGCAACGCAGTACCGCATTGAGGGTGAAGATAAGCTATATTATGGGGATACCCTGATGAATGCAGGAATTTTAGTGCAGAATATGTGGGGAGATTTCCAGTCAAAGCTGATCCATATCATTGAAGGAGGCAACTGATGGCAAAAGCAGTAAAATTAGCAGATATTGCAGAAAAATTGAATGTCAGCGTGGTAACTGTGTCAAAGGCACTTTCCGGACAGAAGGGTGTCAGCGAGGAGATGCGCGCGCGCATCTGCAAGCTGGCAGATGAGATGGGATATGTGCCGGTAAGGAGTGCAGGCGGAAGACACCCTGCACCGAAGAGCTACAACATCGGTGTGCTTATACAGGAGAGCTATCTGGATAAATACGATTCCTTTTACTGGATGATGTACCAGCGCGTTGCGACACACGCAATGGAAAAGGGCTGCTTTACCATGCTTGAGGTGATCACCCAGCAGATGGAGCTGACACCGGAGCTGCCGAAGGTTCTTGAGGAGCAGCGAGTCGATGGCATTATTGTTGTCGGCAAGCCTTCCGGGAGCTATCTTGCGATGATCCGGAAACGGACGGACATTCCTACCGTATACATGGACTTTGCGGATGAGGGAAAGACCGCGGATGCCGTAGTGTCCGATAACTATTACGGCGGATACTATGTGACAAACTATCTGCTTTCCATGGGACACAAGAAGATCGCGTATGTCGGAACGCTTCTTGCAACAAGCTCTATCACGGATCGTTACTTAGGCTATGTAAAGGCACTTATGGAGCATGGCATTGAGATCCGAAGGGATTGGCACATCAATGACCGCAGTATGTCAAGCGGGCTGGTTGATGACGAGAATATGATGATTCTGCCGGATGAGATGCCGACCGCATTCTTCTGCAACTGTGATCTTGTTGCAGGCAAGCTGATCAACAAGCTGCAGCGGCAGGGCTACCGCGTACCGGAGGATATATCTGTGGCAGGATACGACAATTATATCCACCCGGATCTGTGCAATGTGGAGATCACTTCTTATGAAGTCGATTTTGAGGAGATGGCAGCAAAGAGCGTTGCAGCACTGATCCGGAGAATGTCGCATGGGGCAGACAGAAGCAGAATTCATGTTGTTGAAGGACATCTCGTGCTCAAAAGCAGCGTGCGCAGGATCTGACCGCATCCGGTATTATGACAGGAAGCAGATGCTGCTGCGGACAATGAACCGTCATGGCAGAAGCAACGAAAACGGAGAGTGGTATTATGAAGAAAAAATGGTATGCAGCCATACTTGCGGTTAGTGTACTGATTGCTTCGGCTTGTCAGGCGGCACCGGATGGGGAAAATGATCCGTCAGATACGCAGACTGCAGGGGAGCAGGTGACTGCTTCGACAGAGAATGGGATACAGCAGGAAGCTGGTCTGGAGGTGGCTGCTGCTCCACTTACGGATTATGTGAGTGATGAGGCGATGGCTCTTGCTGACTGCTGGCAGAGCTGTGATGACGCCGCGCTTGCAAAGGTGATGCGAAAGGCAGCGGCAGGACAGCCGGTAACGATTGCCTGCATTGGGGGATCCATTACGCAGGGGACAATTGCAAAAGGAGATTTGGATGACACCGTCGGATTTTCGAGGGCATATGCGGATATCTTCCGGGAGTGGTGGGAGACTCAGTTCCCGGATACGGAGATCACCTTTGTGAATGCGGGGATCGGCGGAACAGACTCCTATCTGGGGGTACACCGATTAAAGCGGGATGTGCTGTCGGAGGAGCCGGATCTTGTTCTAGTGGAGTACGCGGTGAATGATGCGGACAGTCTCTTTTATAAAAGATCCTACGACAATCTGCTGCGCAATATCTTAGAAGCGGAGAATGCTCCGGCGGTCATGCTCTTATTTATGGAGCAGACAAACGGGACGAGTGCGCAGGGCAATCAGGTGCTTGTCGGCTTCAACTATGCACTTCCGATGATCAGCTATGCAAACTGTATTGAATATATGATGGAAAATGAGCAGTACACCGAACAGCAGCTATCCGGGGACGGCGTTCATCCGTCGGCACTCGGTCATGCGATCACAGGCGAGCTGTTGTGGAGATATCTGAATCAGGTATATGTGAAGCGGAACGATTTTGCGGAGCCGGGCGTATTTGATATCGCGGCGGTTACGGATACACGCTATGCCAACGCGGACATTGCAGACCGCACCACTGTCACACCGGAGGAGCTTGGTACATTCCGGGGGCAGGACACCGGGGAATATTTCCCGAACGGATGGATCTGTGAGGAAGGAGATGGTGGACTTACCGTTACGCTTCGCTTCCGCAATCTTGGCATTCTGTATCTGGCAACGATCGATGGCAAAAGCGGCAGCTTTGACATCTGGATCGATGGCGGGCGCGTGCGCTCGATCAACGCAGATTTTGCCGGCGGCTGGGGCAATGCGGTCACGGCGACTGAGGTATATACTTCGGATGAGGAAGCCGAGCACACCGTTACCATAAAGAAGACAGAAGGGACGGAAACGGAACTATTCTGGCTTCTGGGATTTTTAATTTCATAAACTAAATTAATTAACTTTATTCACTTAAAAAAGCACTCTTTTGCCAGAAAGGGTGCTTTTTGTTAAAAGTTGCACAAAAACGACATTTAAAAATCATTAATATAGACGAAAATAACAGCCAAATGTGAAAAAACATTGAACAGATTAAGATTATAAGCTATAATTAAGCTAAATTACATTAGACAATTAACCTAAATGAGGTTAATTTAATCTAAACAAACTTAAATGTGAACTTCTGGAGAGGCGGAAAGCCATGAAAAGAAAGCAGATGATAATGGCAGTGCTTGCCGGCGCGGTGATCTTAGGCGGCTGCGGGCAGCAGGAAACAGATACAAATGTATCTGAGAATTCGGAGACACAGTCCGCAGAACCGTTTGTCCCTGAGGTCATAGGTAAATACGAGGCAGAGGATGCACAGTTAAAAGGAAATGTCAGCATAGGTAACAGCAGAGAGGGTTATTCGGGAAGCGGATACGCGACCGGATTTTCCGCAGATGCAGATGCCTGTGCTTTTTCCGTCGAAATCGGTGAGGACGGATTTTATGATCTCGGACTTGCGACAGCGGCGGGCGATTATAAAGAGAATTACGTCAGCGTGGATGGGGAATCGGTTGGGACGGTTCCATCGGACAACACGGAGTTTACAACCTCCTATCTGACAAGGGTTTATCTGACCGGTGGAACACATGAGGTTGAGGTGTCGAAGTATTGGGGCTGGATCGACCTTGATTATCTGGTGGTACAGACTTCGGAGCCGTTAGATGCATCCATGTATGATGTACCGGCAACACTCGTCAACCAGAACGCGACAGAGATCACCAAGCGGCTGATGAGCTATCTTGCAGACAATTATGGAACGAACATCATTTCCGGGCAGTATTCACCGGACGGCATGTTCGGCAAGGAATACACTGTGGTCAAGAATGCCACAGGAAAGACACCGGCGATACTCGGACTTGATTTTATCGAGTATTCCCCATCACGTGTGGCGCACGGAAGCAGCAGTAAAGCGACTGATCTTGCTATCGCATATTGGAATGCGGGTGGCATCGTGACATTCTGCTGGCACTGGAATGCTCCGGAGAAGTACCTGACCGGCGAATGGTACAGCGGCTTTCGGGCAGAACAGACGAGCATCGATCTGGCAAAGATCATGGATGGCGGGGATCAGGAAGGCTACGATCTTTTAATGGAAGACATTGACGCGATCGCAAAGCAGCTACAGATCTTACAGGATGCGGGAGTCCCGGTTCTGTGGAGACCACTTCACGAAGCGAGCGGCGGCTGGTTCTGGTGGGGCGCAAGCGGCGCGGAAGCATACAAGAAGTTATACGTTTTACTGTACGATAAGCTGACCAATGAATATGGTCTTAACAATCTGATCTGGCTGTGGAACGGACAGGACGCAGACTGGTATCCGGGTGATGAGTATGTAGATATCATCGGGGAGGATATTTATCCGGGCGAACATGTCTACACCTCGCAGATCAACAAATATCTGGAAGCAGTCAATTATACGGCTGCAAAGAAAATGGTTGTGCTGTCTGAGAACGGATGCGTATTTGATCCGGAGCTTGCAAAGAGAGACGGCGCGATGTGGGGCTTCTGGTGTACCTGGGGATCTGAATTTGTAGCGAAGGATACCGCGATTTACAGCTACAATGACCAGTATACCGAAGAAGATAAGCTGAAGGAGTTTTATGACAACGACATCGTGATCACGATGGAGGATCTTCCGGATCTGACAACGTATCCGATACGGGAGGAATTACAGTGAGTTCACTTTTTAACCCGGATGGAAAGCTGATGTCGGTGCTGACCAAGCTGGGACAGCTGATACTTGCCAATCTGCTATGGCTGCTGTGCTGTATCCCGGTTATCACGATTGTTCCGGCGACGACTTCCTTTTATTACACGGTCGCAAAAAGCATCCGCAGGGAGCGCGGCTATGTGGCGGAGGAGTTTTTCCGGTCGATGCGGCGCACCCTCAAAAGGGGAATAGGCTTTTCGGTTCTGGCAATCCTGTGGGGCGTGGCACTGTGGTATGGCAGGACGTACGCGATAGCAAATGAAACAGAAGGCTTTAACTTCCTGCTTTTTGCATACGATGTACTGATCGCGGTAAGCGCTTGCGTGGCAGGCTGCCTGATCCCGGTTTTTTCAAGATTTGAGATGAAGATGACCGGCATTTTGAAACTGTCTTTTGTCATAGCGGTCCGGTATATTTATTTTTCCGTCCTGCTGGTGGCAGGAACGATACTTGTCGGATGGCTTGTGATCGTCAGGCTTCCGATGCCCTGCATTGTGATCCTTCCGGGATTGTGGTGCTATGTATCCACTTATTTCATAGAGAGAATGCTTCTGGCGTATATGCCGCCTGCACAGGAGGATGAGGACGCATGGTATCGGGAGCAAAAGTAATCATAAGAATTATCGTGAAGCAGTTCACGGGAAAGAGGGAAAAATGAGACATCGCAAATGGCCAAAAAGAATCATATCCATATCATTGGCAATGGCAATGGTCTTTACCATGAGCCCGCAGATGGCAGAAAACTCGTACGCGCAGACGGATCTTAGCACGGAGGACTTTGAGAATATCATCAGTACATATTCCGTGGATCCTTCCATTCCGGGCTACAACGAGTATCTTACACTGCATGAAGCAGATTATGTGCAGGACGAGATCAAGGTAGGTGCAGATGCACTTGTCCGGTGTGAGGAAGATGGCACTGCCAAGACCCCGGAAATCTGGACAGACTACGAGGGCGCTACGGGGGACAGCATTTACACCGGAGAACAGGATCTTGTTGAGTTTGAATTCAACGTTGCAAAGAGCGGATATTATGCAGTATCTATGGATTATTACCCGGTAGAGGGCAAAAGCTCAGAGATCCAGAGAGCATTTTTCGTTGACGGACAGCTCCCTTATGAAGAACTTTCCCTTATCGAATTGAACCGCATCTGGGTAACGGACGTGCAGGATACCTACACCGATAAGAACGGCGTTGTGGTAAAAGCATGGGAGACCGACAATCAGGGCTTTCAGGTTAAGCCGGAGGCAATTGAGGCTCCGGAATGGGTAAACACTTACCTGTACGATTCCAACGGCTATATTACCAGCCCGCTGGAGATTTACCTGGAGGCAGGAACACATACCTTATCCGTAATGTCTTTGAAGGAGCCGATGCTCATCCATGAGATCACCTTCAAGAACCCGGCAGAGGTGGATGATTATGCGACGACCAAGGCTGCATGGGATGCGACAGGTGCGACAGCAACAAGCGGACAGATGGTAAGAATCGAGGGAGAGAACGCGACCAAGATGTCTTCCCAGATGCTATATCCGAGACAGGATCAGTCCTCTCCGGCGGTATACCCGTCCAGCCCGAAGCTGCTTTTGAACAACACAATCGGCGGAACCTCATGGCAGGATGCAGGACAGTGGATCGAATGGGATTTCGATGTTGCGGAGTCCGGATATTACAATATCGCAGCTTACTGCAAACAGAACTTCGTCCGAGGCATTGATGTATGCCGCAAGATTTACATAGACGATGAAGTACCATTCACAGAGATGAATGATTATGGCTTCTCTTATGAACAGAACTGGCGCAAGGAAGTGATCTCAGATGATGACGGAAATGCGTATGACTTTTATTTAGAGGCCGGACATCACACGATCAAGATGGAGGTTGTGCTCGGTGACATGGCAGGGATCATCAGCCAGGTACAGGAAACCGTACAGCTGTTGAACTCCATTTACCGTCAGGTAATTTACATCACGGGCGTTTCACCGGATATCTACCGTGACTATCAGATCGAAGCGAGCCTGCCAAGTCTCCTCGGAGAGCTTGAAGAAGCAAAGGCGGGAATTGATTCCACGATCGCAGCACTTCGTGTGACAGCAGGCAACAACAGTGACAAGCTGACCGTACTGGTTACGATGAGTGACCAGCTTGCAGAGCTGATCGAGGATGAGGAACGATTCACAGAGGTTATCTCCTCCTACAAGGTAAACGTAAGAGCATGTGGTAACTGGATCACACAGGTGCTTCCACAGCCATTGCAGATCGACCGCCTGATGATCTACTCCGCAGACAGTGAGCCGGACATCGCTTCCGCCGGATGGTTCTCAAGAGCTTCTTATGAGATACAGAGATTGTTCTATTCCTTTATTATTGATTACAACCAGATCGGCAACGTGGTTGAAGATACTGACGACAGCATAACTCTTACCCTGTGGGTGGGAACCGGACGAGATCAGGCGAACGTGATCAAGGCGCTGATTGATGAGAACTTTACCAACGAGACGGGAATTAACGTCAACGTACAGTTGGTTGATATGAATACCCTGCTCCGTGCAACACTCGCGGGCGAGGGACCGGATGTAGCAATCCAGGTTGCAAACACCAACGGTATCGCGGGTGCAGTATTAAATACCGGTAACGATACGCCGGTCAACTACGGACTGCGTAACGCGGTACTGGATCTGACACAGTTTGATGATTTTAATGATGTGATGACACGGTTTTCCGAGAGTGCGCTTGTTCCATTCTCCTTCAACGGAGCGACCTACGCACTGCCGGATACACAGACCTTCCCGATGATGTTCTACCGCAAGGATATCTTGGCAGAGATCGGACTGGAGGTTCCGACGACCTGGGATGAGGTCAAGGTAGCAATGACAGTCCTTGCAAAGAACCAGATGGAGTTCGGTATGCTTCCAACAGAGCAGATTTTTGCAATGCTTCTGTTCCAGAACGGCGGAGAGTATTACACCGCAAACGGGGATGCATCTATGCTGGATTCGGATATCGCGGTCAATACCTTCAAAGAGTATTGTGAGTTCTATACGGATTACAAGCTGGATAAAGCAACCAGCGTGGAAGAACGGTTCCGTACCGGTGAATGTCCGATCATCATCTCTGACTACACGACCTATAACAACCTTCAGGTATCCGCGCCGGATATCGCAGGGCTGTGGGATTTCACCGTAGTTCCGGGAGTTGAGAATGAGGATGGCACCATCAATCATACAACAGGAAGCGCAGGTCTTGCCGATATCATCATGGCAAACACCGAGCATCCGCAGGAGAGCTGGGAGTTCTTAAAATGGTGGACCGGCACACAGACACAGACCTTGTACGGTAGAGAAATGGAAAGCCTGATGGGAGCGAGCGCACGAGTTGCAACCGCAAACCTTGACGCACTTGCAAATCTCTCATGGCCGATCAAGGACTACGAGGAACTGATGCAGCAGTTCGATCAGGTACAGGGGATTCCTCAGGTGCCTGGCGGATATTATACATGGCGTAACGTTAACAACGCATTTTACAGTGTGACGACGGACGCAAGCAGTACAGGAAGAACGTATGTGGCAACTCCGAGAGAGGAGCTTATGGATAACGTTCTTTACATCAACGCAGAGATCAACTACAAGCGCGAAGAGTTCAATCTTCCACTTGCGTTACAATAAGGAAGGGGTGGAAAAATGGCAACAAACGGCGTATCACAGGAAGCGCTTGATATCGCAAAGAAGCAAGGCTCCCTTCGTTACCAGATGAAGAAAAACCGTGCTTCATACGCGATGATGGCTCCATATTTCATCCTGTTCTTCTTCTTCACCGTATTACCGGTGCTCATGTCCATCGTGCTGAGCTTTACAGACTTTAATATGCTGGAGGCTCCGAACTTTGTCGGCTGGAGAAATTACGTGAAGCTGTTCCTTGAGGATAACATCTTCACGGTGGCACTTAAAAACACCTTGATCTTCGCGGTTATCACCGGACCGGTCAGCTACATGCTGTGTCTGTTGTTCGCCTGGATCATCAATGAGTTTAAAGGAGTGCTCCGTGCATTCTTAACCTTGATCTTCTATGCACCGTCCATCTGCGGTAACGCATATCTGGTCTGGAATCTGATCCTTACCGGAGACAGATACGGATACCTGAACGGTATTTTGTTAAAGCTTGGCATCATCAATGAGCCGATCCTTTGGATGCAGACAGAAAAATACGTCCTTCCGGTCCTCATTGTTGTACAGTTATGGCTCTCCCTTGGAACCGGTTTCCTCTCATTTATCGCCGGTCTCCAGACAGTAGACAAGAGCATGTACGAAGCTGCGGCACTTGACGGTGTCAAGAACCGCTGGCAGGAATTGTGGTATGTCACACTTCCTGCTATGAAGCCGCAGCTGATGTTTGGTGCGGTCATGCAGATCACACAGTCCTTTGCGGTGGCGGATATTTCTATCAACCTCGCAGGTAACCCGTCCGTCAATTATGCGGGTGCAACAGTCGTAACACATCTTCTGGACTACGGTTCAACAAGATTTGAAATGGGATATGCATCAGCGATCGCAACAATCTTGTTCCTGCTGATGGTTGGAACCAATAAGTTAGTACAAAAAATATTAGGAAGGGTTGGAGAATAGTTTTGGCCAAGAGAGATTATACAAAACCGAAAAAGCGTTTGTTCCACAGAGAGAAACAGCTGAACCGCTCACTGGCCGGCAACACTCTTCTGTTTGGAATCATGATTATATGCGGAGTGTTCATGGTGCTGCCACTGGTAATGATCGTGAACAATGCACTCAAACCGCTGGATGAGTTATATCAGTTCCCACCGAAGATTTTTGTGCGCAACCCTACACTGGAGAACTTCTCAGACCTGTTTGTTTTGATGAACGATTCCTGGGTTCCGTTTTCACGTTACATTTTAAATACCCTGATCATTACGGGAGGCGGAATGGTCGGTCACGTTGTGATCGCATCCATGGCGGCATATCCGCTGGCAAAGAACGAGTTTCCGTTTAAGAAACAGCTCTTTTCCATGGTAGTTCTTTCCATGATGTTCTCATGGACAGTAACACAGATTCCGCAGTATTTGATCATCAGCTGGCTGCATATCAACAACACGTACCTGTCACTGGTTCTTCCGGCGTGGTCATTTGGTATGGGACTTTATCTTATGAAGCAGTTCATGGAGCAGCTTCCGGATTCCCTTATGGAATCTGCCAGACTTGACGGCGCAAGCGAGTGGAAGATCTTCTGGACCATCGTAATGCCGAATGTAAAACCGGCATGGCTGACACTGGCGATTTTCCAGTTCCAGCAGATGTGGGGAAATACAGGCTCCCTGTTCCTGCGTGATGAACAGCTCAAGCCGTTGCAGTATGCATTACAGCAGATCACGGCAGGTGGTGTTGCCCGCGCAGGCGCAGCGGCAGCAGTAACCTTTATTATCGCAGCAGTGCCAATCACGTTCTTCCTGATTTGTCAGAGCAACGTCTTAGAGACGATGACAACATCCGGTATGAAGGATTAAGGGAGGGGAAATATGAAAGCAAAACAGATTGTAAAAAGTATTTTTGCTCTCCTGCTTACAACAGTAACGTTAGTGAGCATGGCACCGGAAGCGGTGAAGGCCTCCGAGCTTCCATATACGACCTACAACTACAATTACTGGGAGTACATCGTATATACGCCGGCGGCTTATGAACCGGACTTTTCCGTATCCGGTCAGGATCTTACTTATAACGGAGAGCCGATCGGACCATTTGTGACACCACAGGATATGTGTGTTTCTGATGATGGACTGATCTATCTGGCAGACACCGGCAATAACCGGATCGTTGTCATGGACGGCAAGATGTCAGAGGTTAAGCGGATCATAACAACGTTTGACAACAACGGAGCGGAGGATACCTTCAAGCAGCCAAGCGGAGTTGCAGTATCCGAGAGCAACCAGCTCTATATCGCGGATTCACAGAACAAGCGGATCGTTGTATTGAACGAGGACGGATCGCTTGCAAGAATCGTTGCCAATCCGACTTCCGAAGCACTTGACGATGGATTTGTATTCGTACCGCTTAAGGTATCTGTCGACTATGCAGACCGCATCTACTGTGTCGCACAGAACATGTTTGAAGGAATCATGGTGTTCGAGACGAACGGTGAATTTACCGGATTCTTCGGAACCATTAACGTAGAGATCACTCTCTGGGAGAAGTTCTGGAGAAAGCTCGCATCCAAAGAGGAGCGTGCAAAGTCCCAGCTGTTCATTCCGACAGAGTTTACCGGTATCGACATTGATCCGGACGGATTTGTATATGCCTCCAACATCGACCCGAACGGCGTGCAGGGTGTGCGCAGATTGAATCCGAGAGGTCAGGACGTCATCAAGAAGGGTGCCAACGAGAATCTCGGCGGCGACTTACAGATCGATGGATCAACCGATTATTCCGGACCATCCCAGTTCGTGGATGTTGTGTACCGCGACAAGGGAATCTATTCCTGCTTAGACCGTAAGAGAGGCAGAGTATTTACCTACGACCATGAAGGCAATCTGCTTTACATCTTCGGAGGACTCGGAACACAGGCAGGAACCTTCAAGCTCCCGGTTGCGATAGAGAATGTCGGAAACGACCTTCTGGTGCTGGATGCGACAGACGCGAAGGTTACCTACTTTAAGGAGACCGAGTATGGCCGTCTGATCAACGATGCAGTCGGACTTCGTTACGACGGAGACGAGGCTGAGGCGGTTGATCTCTGGCAGAGAGTTTTGTATCTGGATGAGAATAATGAACTTGCAAACACCGGTATCGGTAAGGCTTACCTGACCGCGGGCGACTACGAGCAGGCAATGAAGTACCTAAAGCTCGGTATGGCAAGAGATTATTATTCCGTAGCATACCGGCGCCACCGTAACAATTTCCTTACGGAGAATGCCAATGTCTACCTCACAGCGCTGATCGTTGTGATCGTGCTGATCGTGATCTACAACAACCTGAAGAAACGCGGAATCATTGTGATAAAGAAGAAAAAGAAGGGGGATGAGCAGAATGCGTAAATACTTTGCAGCAGAAAAATGGAAGTATCTTCTGTACACCATTTCCCATCCGATGGACGGATATTACTGGATCCGTCACAAGGACAGAGGCAGCGTGCCGATCGCGATCATTCTGGTCATGCTGTTTGGATTCAGCTTTACAGGCATCCGCCTTCTGGCAAGCTTCGTGGTAAATGACCTTGACCCACGGAATATCAACCTTGCGTATGAGCTTCTGGGTGTGCTGGTGTTCTACCTGCTGATCTGTGTCAGCAACTGGTCGATCACCTGTTTGATGAGCGGCGAGGGGCGATTAAAGGACATCGCGATAGCGATCGGTTACGGAACCGTTCCGATCACCTTCTCACTGGTGCTTGCGACCATCGTAAGCCAGTATATCGCGGATGACGAGCAGGCGTTTTATACATTGATCCTTGTTGTTGGGATCGCGTATGGTGTGATCATGATGCTGATCGGTATCATGCAGGTTCACAACTATACATTAGGAAAAACGATACTGACGTTACTGCTAACGTTTGTGGCAATGTTCATCATCGTATTCTTAGTTTTACTTTTAAGCAACTTGCTTGGTATGGTATATAACTTCTTCCACAGTATCTATACTGAGCTGATCTTTAGAACCTAGGAGGCAGGGCATGAAAAAAGAAAAAGAACCAAAAGTTAAAATGCCCATGAGCATGATGAAACGGATACTGCTCGTTCTGCTAGGAATCGTTGCAGTCATCGCGGTGTTTTACATCATCTACTATGTAGTACATTATGTGAACTACAACAAATACAAAGATTATTTAAGCACCTACGAATATGAGCAGGGAGGAGGCTATTCCCCGATCGCTGAGAGCTCAGCGAGTGTGGCAGGATACGAGCTGGTAGCCGAGAACGACAACTTAAAGCTCTACACGGACACCAAGAGCGCAAATGTTGCAATCTACGACAAGCGCAACGGAGAAATCACTTACTCCAACCCGCCGGCAGCGGATGAGGATACCGTTGCAAACGGTGTAAACAAGTCTTACATGAAATCACAGTTCTTATTGTATTATTACAATGAGGACGTAACCTCCGGAAGCATGTGTTCCTACGCGGACAGTGTTGCAAAGGGACAGTACAGCTGGGAAGGAATCGAGAACGGAATCCGTTACACCTATCAGGTGGGCGATGAGAACGGAATCCATTTTTCCGTCCCGATGGAATACAGACTCGGAGAGGATAACCTGGAGGTATCTATTCCGGTAAAGGGCATTGAGGAGTACAATGGCGGATATGTTTACCGTATACAGATGCTCCGTTATATGGGAGCAACCTCCTATGAGGACAACGGCTACATGGTAGTTCCGAATGGCTCCGGTTCACTGATCTACTTCAACAACGGAAAGAACGGTCGGGGTAACTATTCCCAGTATATATATGACATCGATCCGCTGGCAGCGAACTACACGACCATCGAGAATTTACAGACGGCAAAGCTTCCAATCTTCGGAATATGCAAGGATGACTCATCACTTTTGGTATCTGTGGAGGATGGAGCAAGCACTTCCATCATCACAGCAGCGGTATCCGGTACGGATTGTGATTACAATTATGCGTACCCGTCCTTCGTCCTTCGTATTGCAGACAACCTGAGAATGTTCGGTGATGCAACACAGGATGTATACGTTATGGAGCCGGATGCATACGATGTAGACCTTCGTGCAAGATATACCTTCTTAACCGAGGAGAACACCGGATATTCCGGAATCGCGAATTACTACCGCAACCGTCTGGTAGAGGAAGGTGTTCTCACTGCAAGTGAGGACACAGGAGATATCCCATTTTACTATGATGTGATCAGCGGCGTGAAAGAGACCTCTCATTTCCTTGGAGTCCAGTATCTGCATACCTTCTCCATGACAGATTTTGATGAGGCGGAGGAAATGTCGATGCAGCTTGCATCGGACGGCGTTACCAATCAGGTAATGAACCTACAGGGCTGGTTCAACGGCGGATACTTCCATGACACAGCCGACAAGATCAAAGTAATCGGAAAGCTCGGAGGCAAATCCGGACTTGAAAACTTAAATCAGGCACTCAGGGACAACGGCGGAAAGCTGTATGCGGACGTTGCATTTCAGGAGGTAACAAGAGCGGATGATGACTTCTCATCCAGCAAGGAAGCCTCCAGATATTACGGAGCCGGATATGTGGCAACCTTCGGACAGATCAATCCGACGACTCTGCGTAATACCTCCGGACTTGGATATGTAGAGAACATCTACTCACTGTTGTCGCCGAAATACCTCCCGCGTTATGTGGAGAAGTTCTCCAGAAAGATCCAGAAGATCGATGTAGACGGTATCTCACTCAGAGATCTCGGCAATGTGCTCACTTCCGACAAGAAGAGAACCAACCAGATCAACCGGGAGGAAGCACTTGATGTTGTACTCGGACAGTTTGAGGTACTTGAGAGTGCCAACAAGTCCATCATGACAAATGCAGCAAACAGCTACGCATTTGCATACAGCAATGACATCATCAACGCACCGCTTGCCGGTAGTGATATAGCGATCATTGATACGGATATTCCTTTGTACGAGATGATCCTTCACGGATATGTACCGTATTCTTCCGATGTTCTCAACTATGAGAACTCCGATGACATGGATAAGACCGTATTGAATCTGATCGAAGCCGGAGCATCTCCGCATTACATGTTTACATGGGAAGAGTCAAGCGAGATGAAGATGACGGCGCTCAACCGTTACTACTCAACCACCTTTGCTAACTTAAAGGACGAGGCGGTAGACGTTTACCAGAAGATCAACGAGGCACTTGCCCCGGTAAACGGAGCAGCGATCGTTGCACACGATATCATAAG